>ERZ857965.509-NODE-509-length-55335-cov-46.026176_pt1 | contig 55335 bp, 50 predicted proteins | sample MGYA00519758_ERZ857965 | MGnify/ENA primary metagenome ERZ857965 (study PRJEB31778, sample SAMEA3449381) | human gut metagenome | biome: human gut; feature: human-associated habitat; material: faeces | place: United Kingdom | collected 2010/2012 ... | reverse complement strand
AAAAAGCCCTTCTAGGGCTTACTCAAGCCTCCGGCTTAGCCGGAGGTCTTGACTTTTGATTTGAATACGAAATTTAGCTCGCTTTCTCGAAGTCTGACAGAATTAAAAACAAATATTGACAAAAAATTAACAATATGCTAATATCAAATTATAACAAAAAGGAGGTAAACTCATGAACGAATATTATAATCCTAACAATCAAGGCGAATATAACAATCCTAATACTCAGCAAAATTATTATAATCAAAACACTCAGCCTCAGCAGCCGCCGTATCAAGCGCCTGTTTATCAGCCGATTAACCAAACTAATGAGGTTATGAGCGTCGGCTCTTATATCGGAATGTTCTTGCTTTCTGCAATTCCTGTTGTAAATATAATCTGCTGGATAGTTTGGCTCGTAAGCCCTAATACCAACAAAAATAAGAAAAATTATATTATTGCAAATATTGTAATCTATGCAGTCGCAATTTTGATTGGAATAGTTTTCAGCATTATTGCATCAACTGTATTCGGCGTAGCACTTTATGATTACCTATAGTCATACGGCGTTTTTATCCCCGATTTAAAAAAATCGGGGATTTTTTTATTTTATTTTGAAAAAAGGCTTGACAAATGAGTTAGTTTATGCTAACTTATATGTAGTTAGTGAACACTAACTATTACTCCTTAAGTTAATAAAAAAAACACGGACCATCCCTCAACCACCTACATCATCGGTCCGTGTTTTTTTATGCCTAAAAATCAAAAATATTAACCTAAAAAATAATATCCCAAAACGGAAAGTATTATTGTAAGCATTGAGCAGAGCTTTGCGAGCACATTGGGCTTGCCCTTGGCAACCGAAATTATAATTCCTATTGCGGCAGGCACAAGGCAAAGCCAGCAGGCAACCGTTTGCATTTGCATATTTGACGGAAGCGAGGTTGCGCTGATAAAGGTTACGAGAATGCCGAGCATAACGGAAAGCACAAAAAATATTTTATGCACCGCTTCGTTCTTCTTCGGTATAAACATAAAAAGCGAGGTCACTACGAATGAAAATACAATCACAACCTCTAAAATAAACATTGCAGATAAAGCCATGGTATCCCTCCGTTTTCATCTGCCTTAATTATAATTGAATTTTGCCCTTTAGTCAATCATTTGTGATATTTTGAATTATTTGAAATCGAAAATGCACGGTAAACCTGCTCAAGCAAAACTACTCTTGCAAGTTGGTGGGGAAGCGTCATTTTGCCAAAGGAAAGCTTGTAATTACTAAGCCCTTTAACTTCGTTACTCAAGCCAAATGAGCCGCCGATAATAAAGCAAACGCTTGATGAAGTCATAGAAATATTATCTAAAAGGTGTGAAAAATCAGGGCTTGAATATTCCTTGCCCTCAATGCAAAGGGTGATAATGCTGCTTGATTTGGGGATTTTCTTGATTATTCTTTGCCCCTCCTTTTCAAGCACATTGTCAATCTGCGCACGGCTCGGATTGTCGCCGACCTTTTCCTCGTCAATTTCGATAATATTAATTTTGCAAAATGCGCCGAGACGTTTGAAATATTCAGCCACGGCATCTCTTAAATATTTTTCTTTAAGCTTGCCGACTGCTATAAGTGTTACGTTAATCATAATATAATGCTCCGTGAGTCGTTCTCAGGTGGTGAAACGTAAAGCCTGTAATCCTTGTTTTCTTCCATATCAATCTCACTAAGCGCCGCTACGGCTGTTTGACGTGCGAGTTCGGGAAGATTGTTCTCTCTGCTTAAATGTGCCAAAACAAAGCGTGTAGTGCCGGATTTTGCAAGTTCCTTTATGTATTCACTGCAAGCAAAATTTGATAAATGACCGCTTGCACCTAAAATTCTCTGCTTTAAAATGTATGGATATGTTCCGGCGTTTACCATTGCGATTTCGTGGTTTGACTCAATAAATACGATGTCCGTGCCCGGTAAAATCTCTTTTGCGTTGTCTGTTATAAAGCCGGTATCGGTGCAGACGGCAGCACTTCTTCCGTCAGCAAAATTAAATCTGTAGCCAAGGCAGTCGATGCTGTCGTGGCTTTGATGAAATGCTTTGGCATCAATTCCGTCAAGCTCAATGTGATTTTCTATAATATTAAGATTTGTTTTATCATCCGCAAAACCTTGCCTGTAAAGTTCATCGTAGCAAAGCTTGGAGGCATAAACCGGAATTTTGTATCTGTTTGCAAAAACTCTGACACCTTTTGCGTGGTCCCCGTGCTCGTGAGTGACGAATATACCCTCAATGCTGTCAGGCTCAATACCGATTTGATTAAGTCCGTTTTCGCATTTTTTAGCCGATACCCCGATATCAACAAGGTAATTGTGCCCCGATGATGAAACCAATATTGAATTTCCGCTGCTGCCTGAAAAAAGCTGACATACTTTTGCCATAAAATTCTCCGTCTTTTTATCTGTATTTTTTCTAAAAGAAAAGGGAGTTCTTAGAAACCCCCTTAAGCTAAATATTTTTTGTTATATTAGTTTTATTATATTAACCTGCGTTGGCTGCTGAATTGTCATCATCGTTTAATACAACACGCTTAATATCAGCGCCGAGTGATGAAAACTTTTCGCAAATATCCTCATATCCTCGGTCAATATATTGAATGTCCTCAACCGTTGTTTCACCCTTTGCAACAAGACCTGCAATAACCATTGCTGCTCCTGCACGAAGGTCGGTAGCCTTAACGTTTACACCGGCAAGGCTTTCAACACCCTCAATAACCGCAATTTTGCCGTCTACCTGAATGTTAGCACCCATTCTCAAAAGCTGACCGACATATTGAAATCTGTTGTCCCATACACTCTCGGAAAGAATACTTGTTCCCTTTGCAACAGAAAGCAACACGGCGATTTGCGGCTGCATATCAGTCGGAAATCCGGGGTGAGGCATAGTTTTAACGTTGCATTTTGTAAGCGGTTTAAAGCGAGTTACTCTTACTGCATCGTCGTATTCAATAATCTCTGCGCCTGCTTCTTCAAGCTTTGCGCTGATAGATTCAAGGTGCTTTGGAATAACGTTTTTAACAAGTACGTCGCCGCCGCAAGTAGCAGCCGCAACCATATATGTTCCTGCCTCAATTTGGTCGGGAATGATTGAATATGTGCAACCGTGAAGCTTTTCAACACCTCTGATTTTGATAACGTCGGTGCCGGCACCTCTTACGTCTGCGCCCATTGAGTTAAGGAAAAGCGCAAGGTCAACAATATGCGGTTCCTTAGCGGCATTTTCAATAACGGTAAGACCCCTTGCCAAAACGGCGGCAAGCATAATATTCATAGTTGCACCAACCGATACAACGTCCATATATATTGACGCTCCTACAAGCTTGTCTGCATTTGCGCATACCATACCGTCAATTGTTTCAACCTTAGCGCCAAGCATTTCAAAGCCTTTGATATGCTGGTCAATAGGCCTTACACCAAAGTCACAGCCGCCCGGCATAGCAACCTCAGCTTTTTTAAATCTGCCGAGCATTACGCCGATAAGATAATAGCTTGCCCTGAAATGAGATGCAAGCTCATAAGGAACAGGCTTACAGGCAACTGTTCTTGAGTCAATTTCAATTGTGTTATTATTAATAAGCTTTATTTTTGCTCCCATTCGGTCAAGGGTTTGAATCATAAGGCTTACGTCACTAATATTAGGTATATTTTCAATACGTACTATATCGTTTGCGAGAATAGCGGCAGGAATTATTGCTACAGCGGCATTTTTTGCACCGCTTATGTTTACTTCTCCGAAAAGTTCATGACCGCCACGAATTACAAAATTCTCCAAGTACATTTCACCTCTCTGTGCGAGTTTTAAGTTATATATATAATGTTTGCGTTAAAATCTTAAATATGTATGGGCGTATACCCCAAAACTTTTACTATTATAGCAAATGATTGTCAAAAAATAAATGATAACAGTAATATTTTTTCTAAAATGTAACCACTTTGGGTAGTATGATTTAGTGCCTAAATGTGCGAAAAACATACTATATGTTGTATACACGTAAAAATTGATGATTTCTAGTCAAAATCTTGTGTATCCAAAAGGTAACAAAAGAGTAACATAGACTGTAATAAATGTCAAGTGAATTTGCTTTATTTTATTAAATATTTATATAACTTATAATGTATCGTGCTGATTGTTATATCTTCCGCCTGTCAAAACAGCGTCAACAGCAAAGATTAACTTTTTAAAATCAACATTTTTTTTGAAAATTTTGCTCGGAATTACAATAAAGCTCATAACAAGCTTGTAATAATCCGATTGCCTGTCATATTTAACAATACTGCCGTCCATAATTGAGAGAGTGATGTAATCGACAAATTCAAGTATTTTGTGATTTTTATATTTTTCAATAAGCTTTTTATCAAAATATCTGCCAAATCCTAAGTGCTTTAGCTTTTCGTATGTATATCCAACGCTCTTATATTTTATGATATCCATAATAGGTCTTGCTATGAAAAATAAATTTGATAATTTTTCTCCGTCAATTCCGAGTGCGTTAAGCCTTGCACAAAATTCTTCTTTGTTTGCGCAGTCTAAAAGCCTGTGAACAAGGGCAGTGCAATGGTTTGCAAGAAATTTTTGTGCGTCAATTTCTTTTCCGTCAAGCTTAAATGATTTTAAATGCTTTACGTCATAAGTCAATGTCATATCGTCATTGACGGTGACGTCAACTATAGGTGCGGGATATCCTACAAGAGAGCCGACGTTTACCTCTTTGATAACGTTGCCTTTTTTAGATTTAAAATCTGTTGTGCTTTGCATGTGGCTGTGACCTACAAACATATATTTAAGCCCTGCGTCTGCAAGACGTGACGCTACATATTCTCTGTCTGCAACGCATGTTCCGCCGCCTGTAATCAGCGGACTTATGTGAGGGGTGAGCAAGTGGTGCTCCATACCTATTATTAAGCAGTTGTCGTCATAAGCCTTTTTAATTTGGTTTTCAATCCAACAAAAATGCTCCTCTGTAAAGCCGGCATGGTCATTGCCGTTTTTGTCATCATTTAATGCAAGAAGCCTTACATTGTCGCTAAGCTGAATAACATAAGACGTTGTGCCTATGTGAGTTATATATTCGCTTATGGCTTGTTTAGGACCGAAATCGAAATAGAAATCACGAAGCTCATTGCTTTTAAGCGTTTCAACATTGTGGTTTACTAAACCGCCGTGATAGCTTCTTGGATTTTCGTCACAGCACCAATCGTGAGTAGAGGTGATAGTGTAAACGGGTTTTGATTTTGCGAGCTTTTCAAGCTTTTCTCTAAATTCAATGTGCGACACTTTTTCACCGTCATTTGTAACATCGCCGATAATCATAACTGCGTTTGTATCGCTTTTTGCAATTTGCTCAAATGCTGCGTCGATGATATCTCCCGTTTCTGCAAGGCATTTTTGGTCACTTCCGCTTCTTAAAAAGTATTGACGTCCGCTTGTGCCGAGCGTTTTGCTGTAGTGGTGAGTATCTGTTATAAAAGTGAGTTTTAGCATTCGACACCTCTTTACTTGATTTGCTCTATTTTGTTACCGTTTACTAAAAATACGTGATCCGAAATATCCATCATAGCCTTGTCGTTCATAGAATCGGTATAAAAATTATCTATATGTGCGCCGGGGTACAATTCGTTAAATATTTTAACCTTGTTTTCAAGAAAGCATAAGCGCTTGAATTTGCCGGTTTTTTTATCAATTGATGAGCCGACGTAGTTTTTGATTCCGATTCTTTTCATAATCTCGTCAAGCAAAAAGTCTGTCGAGCCGGAAACGACAATGTCATCATCACGTCTGACCTCATTGTACCAAGGCTTGATTTTTTTCTCGTTTTTGTCCCAAAATTTAACAACGTCCTCATCAAGCGTTTTAATGTGAATAAAATATCCTTCAAGAAAGCTTGCATAAGCCTCAATCGCTTCCTCAACAGTGAATAGGTGGAAAGCGTCTTTAAAGCATATTACTAAAAGTTTAGGAACGTATTTCCAAATTTTAGGGTCTGTTTTTACATAGTGAAGCGCAAAATCAATAAGTGTTTCGCCGTCATATATTGTGTTGTCAAAATCAAAAACGTTCATTATATTTTTTATCCTCTCGGTTAAAATAATCGAAAAAATGACATTAATTTGCCTATATTTTTATTTTATCACAACTTATATACGTTATCAACCTTGACAATTGGAAAAAATAATTATATATTAGAATAAGTATAGTTAAAAGTAATTGAATTTTTTGACTTTTTGACTTTACGAATTTATCATTATGAACTTTAGGAGAAAGGAGCAATCGCTCTTTAATAATCTTATGAAGAACAAGGAATACATTAAAACAGATGTTGTAATAGTCGGAAGCGGTGTGGCAGGTCTTTTTGCGGCACTTTGCCTTCCAAAGGATAAGGATGTTCTTATTATCACAAAGGAAAATACCGATGAATGTGATTCGATGCTCGCACAGGGCGGTGTGTGCGTGCTTAAGGACGTTAATGATTTCAAGTGTTATTTTGAGGACACAATGAAAGCAGGTCACTGGGAAAATGACCCCGATTCCGTTCGTGTTATGATTGAATCCTCTCAGGAGGTTATCGGAACTCTTATTGACCTTGGCGTCGATTTTGATACGGACAAAGACGGCAAATACGATTACACCCGTGAGGGCGCTCACAGAAGAAACAGAATACTTCATCATAAGGATGAAACAGGCAAGGAAATTACAGATACTCTTCTTGACATTGCAAAGAAAAAAGAAAATATAACCATAGTTCCAAAAACCACTATGATTGATTTTATTGAAAAGGATAATGTTTGCCAGGGTATTGTGTGCGAGGACGAATACGGCGAAATGGGCTCTATCCTTGCAAGAGATATCATTCTTGCAACGGGCGGTCTCGGAGGCTTGTTCCTTAATTCTACAAACTATCCTCATATTACCGGTGACTCATTTGCACTTGCAATTAAGCACGGGGTAGAGCTTAAAGACATTAATTATATTCAGATACACCCTACAACTCTTTACAGCAAGAAGAAAGGCAGACGTTTTCTTATCAGCGAAAGCGTAAGGGGCGAGGGCGCAATTCTTCTTAACGAAAACGGGGAAAGATTTACGGACGAACTTCAGCCGAGAGACGTTGTAACAAATGCAATTGTTGAGGAAATGAAAAAGTTTGGCACGGACCACGTTTATATTACACTCCCTACAATGACTACGGAGCAGGCGGCTAAGCGTTTTCCGAATATTTTTGACGCTTGTATGGAAGAGGGCTATGATATTACTAATGATAAAGTTCCTGTAACTCCGGCTCAGCATTATATGATGGGCGGAATTAAAACTGACCTTTACGGCAGAACATCTATGGCTCATCTTTATGCAGCAGGTGAAACCGCTTGCAACGGCGTTCACGGCAAAAACAGGCTTGCTTCAAATTCTCTTCTTGAAAGTCTTGTTTTTGCAAAACGCGCGGCTGACGTTATCGCTGATGATAAAAGCGAAAAGCCTGAAAATTATAACGAGATTGACCTTTCGTCTTATCCTCCAAAGGAAGAAAGACAAAAGGAGTTTAAAAAGCTCATTATGGATGAAATAAAAGAAAAGGATAAAGATTTTTATGATAAATGGTGTAACACTCAAGGTTAATGTAGACGATTATATTTTAAACACACTTAAAGAGGATATCACTTCGGAGGATGTTTCAACCAATGCTGTTATGCCTGAGGACAAGCAGGGTAAGGCTGAACTTATCTGTAAGCAAGACGGTATTATCTGCGGTCTCGGTATTTTTGAAAGAACGTTTGAACTTCTTGATAAAACTGCTCGCTTTGAAGCATATTTCAAGGACGGCGACGAGGTTAAAAAGGGTGAGCTTTTGGGCGTTATTTACGGCGATATAAAGGCAATCCTCAGCGGGGAAAGAACGGGTCTTAATTATCTTCAGCGTATGAGCGGCATTGCCACAATGACAAGAGAATATATGAAAGAGCTTGAGGGTACAAATACTACTCTTCTTGACACTCGCAAGACTACTCCTAATATGCGCCCGTTTGAAAAATATGCCGTTAAGGTAGGCGGCGCAACAAATCATAGATATAATCTTTCCGACGGTGTACTTCTTAAAGACAATCATATCGGTGCGGCAGGCTCAATTACAAAGGCAATTAAAATGGCTAAGGCGTATGCTCCTTTTGTAAGAAAGATTGAGATTGAAACCGAAACTTTGGAGCAGGTTAAAGAGGCTGTCGAGGCAGGCGCAGATATCATTATGCTTGATAATATGGATAATGATACTATGAAAAAAGCTGTTGAAATTATCGGCGGCAGGGCTGAAACCGAATGTTCGGGCAATGTTACTAAGGAAAGACTTAAGTCAATTGCCCAAATCGGTGTTGATTTTGTATCGTGCGGTGCGCTTACTCATTCCGCTATGATTATGGATGTCAGTCTTAAAAATCTTACTCCTATTGAATAAAATTCATATTTAGATAAAGACGGTTAGTAATAATCGTCTTTATTTTTTTGCAAAATTTTAAATGATTGAAAAAATGCTTGGTTTGAATAAAACAGTCAAAATCAATCAAAATATACATATAAAAGCACCTGAATGCACAAATAAACAGGGTGTAAATGAGCATTATGACGAAAATAAATGAAATATATTGACTGAATATGAAAGAAACGCTATACTTAAGGTGCAATGAAAAGTTAGTTTTCAGCATTAAGGGGATTAAGCATGCTAAGTCAAGAAAGACAGTCATTAATTCTTGATATTATTAAAGAGCAGGGTTCTGTAACAGTCACAAGGCTTACAGAGATTTTGCAATCGAGCGAATCGACTGTAAGACGTGATTTATCTTACCTTGCAAGTAAAGGCAAGATTAACAAGGTTCACGGCGGCGCAACGGCGCTCGGTCAGGAATTTATTAAGCTTGAGGATAATATTGAGGAAAAACTGACAAAGAATACTGATGAAAAAACAAAAATTGCACAATATGCGGCATCGCAAATACAGGATGACGATTTTGTATTTATTGATGCAGGAACAACCACACTTTTGATGACGACGTTTCTCAAAAAATCAAAGGCAACTTTTGTTACAAACGGCGTCGACCACGCAAAGCAACTTGCAAAAAACGGATGTAACGTAATTGTTTTGGGCGGCAAGCTGAAGCAGTCTACAGAGGCAATCATAGGTTTGGTTGCGGCAAAAAATTTGCAAAACTATTCATTCACAAAGGCATTTATCGGCGCTAACGGCATAAGCGAAAAGCAAGGCTATACCACTCCGGATACGGAGGAGGCAATGCTTAAAGCAGTCACTGTTGAAAAAAGCTTCGTGACTTATGTGCTTGCCGACTCTTCAAAGTTTGATAAGGTTTCGGCAGTAAGCTTTGGCTCTCTTGATTGTGCCTGTATAGTGACGGATAAATGCTCAAATTCAAAGCTTAAAAAGCTGACAGTTATTAAAGAGGTGTTGTAGCTTGATTTACACTGTAACTTTTAATCCGGCGCTTGATTATGTTATGAATTTAAAGCAGCTGCAATATAAGGATATTAACCGAACCGAAAGCGAACAGCTTTATTACGGCGGTAAGGGAATTAACGTTTCCGTTATCCTTTCAAGGCTCAAGGTTGATAACATTGCGCTTGGCTTTCTTGCCGGATTTTCAGGCAAGAAAATTGAAGAAATGCTTAATGCAGAAAATATTAAAAATGATTTTGTATATCTTAAAAAAGGATACACAAGAATTAATGTAAAAATCAAAGCAGATGAGGATTACGATATTAATGCGCAGGGACCCGATATCGAATTAGATGAATTAAATGCTTTGTTTGACAAGTTTGAAAAACTTAAATCAGGTGATTTCCTCGTTTTGGCAGGTTCAATTCCAAATTCTCTTCCCGATGATATTTATGAGGAAATACTCGCAAAACTCCAAAATAAAGGCATTAACTTTGCAGTTGATGCAACGGGCGATTTGCTTTTAAATGTTTTAAAATATAAGCCGTTTTTAATTAAGCCTAATCATCACGAGCTTGGCGATGTTTTCGGCGTAGAAGTTAAAACGGAAAAAGAAATTGCATATTATGCAAAAAAGCTTCAGGAAATGGGCGCAAGAAATGTTCTCGTTTCACGTTCAAAGGACGGCGCAACACTTGTTGATGAATTTGGAGAGGTTCATTCAATGGGCAATGTTCCCGGCAAGGTTTTAAATCCTGTCGGCTGCGGCGATTCAATGGTGGCAGGCTTTGTTGCAGGCTACTCAAAAACTCACGACTATAAATATGCTTTAAAGCTTGGCTCTGCTTGCGGAAATGCAACAGCCTTTTGTCCCGGTCTTGCCGATAAAGACACAATCGACAAAATGCTTGAAAGCGAATATTTAAAATAAGAAAGGGGTAATACTTATGAAAATTATTGATTTGCTTAAGAAGAATGCAATAGAACTTAATACATCGGTTGCCTCAAAAAATGATGCTATCGATAAACTTATTGCTCTTCATGAAAAGGCAGGTAATCTTCTTGACGTTAATGAGTACAAGAAGGCAATACTTGCAAGAGAGGCTCAAGGCTCAACTGCAATAGGAGAGGGAATTGCAGTTCCTCACGCTAAAAGTGAGAGTGTTAAAACGCCCGGTCTTTCTGCTATAACTGTTCAAAACGGTGTTGACTACGGCGCACCCGATGGCAAAAACAGCGACATTTTATTTATGATTGCTGCTCCGCTTGACGGAGATTTACATCTTGAAATTCTTTCAAGATTGATGGTTATGCTTATGGAGCCTGAATTTTGTGCGGCTTTAAGAAGTGCAAAAACAGCAGATGAATTTCTTTCTGTAATTGATAAAAAGGAAACTGAAAAGTATCCTGATGAGCCAAAGGCAGAGGTGGCAAAGAAAGACGGTTACAGAATTTTAGCCGTAACAGCTTGCCCTACCGGTATTGCTCATACCTATATGGCTGCCGAGGCACTCGAAAAAGCAGGCGAAAAAATGGGCTATCCGCTTAAGGCTGAAACTAACGGCTCAGGCGGCGCAAAGAATATTTTAACGAAAAAAGAAATTGAGGAATGTGACGGCATTATTATTGCCGCTGACAAAAATGTTGAAATGGCACGTTTTGACGGCAAGCCTGTTATCAAAACCTCAGTTACAAACGGTATTAATAAACCTGAGGAGCTTATTCAAAAAATTGTTGACGGCAAAGCTTCCGTTTATCACGCAAATGACGAAGAAAAAAGCGCTGTAGATGATGACGAAAAAGAAAGCTTCGGCCATAAGGTTTATAAGCATCTTATGAACGGTGTATCTCATATGCTCCCGTTCGTAGTAGGCGGCGGTGTGCTTATTGCATTCGGTTTCCTTATTGATACAATCGCAGGCAATGCAAACGCCGGCGGAACATTCGGTTTCACAAGCCCTGTTGCATCAGTTGTTTTCTGGATAGGTAAAGCAGCATTTGCACTTATGCTTCCTGTTTTGTCAGCATATATCGCTCAGTCTATTGCAGACCGTCCGGGCTTACTTCCGGGCTTTGTAGGCGGTGTGTTTGCGGCAAGCGGCCATACAATTCAAAGTATGGTTGACGGCGTTAATTCGGGCAACGGACTTGCCGGAGATTCAAAAGCAGTATCAGGTTTCCTCGGCGCATTGTTTGCCGGCTTTATAGCAGGTATAGTTGTTCAGCTTATTAAAAAAGCATTTTCTTGGATGCCTAAGGCAATGGACGGTATTAAACCGGTATTCATTTATCCGCTTTTGGGTACGCTTCTTATGGGCTTAATTATGGCAGGCGTAAACCCGATTATCGGTCAACTCAATACACTTCTTTCAAACGGACTTGAAAGTCTTGGTTCAACAAGCAGACTTCTTCTTTCAATTGTTCTTGCTACTATGATGGCAACAGATATGGGCGGTCCTTTCAACAAGGCAGCTTATGTATTCGGTACAGCAGCAATTGCAGACGGCAACACTTGGATTATGGCTGCTGTTATGATTGGCGGTATGGTTCCTCCTATCGCAATCGCTCTTTCAACAACATTTAACAAGAAAAAGTGGAATAAGGAAGAACTTAAGAGCGGTCCTGTAAACTATCTTATGGGTCTTTGCTTCGTCACCGAGGGTGCAATTCCTTACGCAGCTTCTGACCCAATTCGTGTAATTCCGTCTTGTATGGTCGGTTCTGCTGTAGCAGGTGCTCTTACATCACTCTTTAATGTAACTTGTCCTGCTCCTCACGGCGGTATGTTCACATTCATTGTATGCGACCATCCTCTTCTTTATGTTGTAGCTCTTGTTGCAGGCTCGATTGTAGGTGCATTAATGCTTGCACTTTTAAAGAAAAATGTAAACAATGAAGTTAAAGCAAAATAAGATATAATCAGGAGAAATATTATGGTTTCAAAGCTTACTAAGGTTACTAACGAAATGGGATTTCATATGAGACCTGCAAACGTTTTTGTAACAGCAATGACTAAATATGCATCAAATATTAATATTATTGTCGGCGATAAAAAAATCAACGGCAAAAGCATTATGAATATTATGGCGGCTTGCATTAAGTGTGGCACAGATATTACTGTTGAATGTGACGGCGCAGATGAGCAGGCTATGCTTGATGAAGCAATTGCTCTTATTGAATCAGGTTTCGGCGAATAAAAATTATAAAAGGTGCAATGCTTAATTACATTGCACCTTTTTGTGCAGCAAGGGGGAAGTGTTATGCTTAAGGGAATAGGAGCAAGTCAGGGCTACGGTATCGGCAATGCAGTTGTTATAAGCGACGCAAAGCTTGATTATAATCACGTTGAATTTACAACGGCTCAAAATGAAAAGGAAAGACTTCAAAAAGCAGTTGATACTTTTATTAAGGAAACGAGGAAGCTTGCAGATGATGTAAAAAATTCGGCAGGCGACAAGGAAGCGGAAATTTTAGAGGGTCATATTGTTATGCTTTCAGACCCGTTTATGCTTTCTCAAATGCAGGATAATATTGACGCAGGCTCGGTGGCAGAAAAGGCTGTTGATACGGTTTGCTCAATGTTTATCGATATGTTTTCGGGTGTTGACGATGAGCTTACTCAGCAAAGAGCAAGCGACGTTAAGGATATCAAAGACAGCCTTTTGAGCATTTTGCTCGGCGTAAATAACGTCGATATTTCTAAGGTGAAAAAAGGTTCTGTTTTGATAGCAAAGGATTTTACTCCGTCTATGACGGGTCAAATTAACAAGGATAATGTCAGCGCAATACTTACAGAGGTGGGCGGTATCACAAGCCACAGTGCAATTTTGGCAAGGGCTATGGGTATTCCTGCCGTGCTTTCGATACCTAATGTTTGCAATGAGGTGAAAAACGGCGATTTGGTTGCTGTTGACGGATTTAAAGGAAATGTTATTGTAAGTCCGAGTAATGATGATATAAAGGAATTCGAAAATAAACAAGAGGCATATCTAAAAGATAAAGAGAGCTTAAAGCAATATTTCGGCAAGCCGACTGTTACTAAATCGGGCATTAAAAAACTTGTTTACGGCAATATCGGCAAAGCTGAGGATGTTCAAAGCGTTATTCAAAACAGCGGAGAAGGTATCGGTCTTTTCAGAACGGAATTTCTTTTTATGGACCGCCAAAGCGAGCCAAGCGAGGAAGAACAGTTTGAGGCATATTCCACCGTTGCAAAGGCGATGGACGGCAAAGAAGTAATCATTCGTACCCTTGATGTAGGCGGTGATAAGGATATTCCTTATCTTAATATTGAAAAAGAAGAAAATCCTTTCTTGGGCCACAGAGCAATTCGCTACTGCCTTGATAATAAGGAACTTTTTAAAAAGCAACTTCGTGCGCTTTTGCGTGCAAGTGTTTATGGAAATATAAAAATTATGCTTCCTCTTGTTACCTGCGTTGAAGAGGTAAGGCAGGCAAAAGCCCTGATTGAGGAATGCAAGGAAGAACTTAAAAGTGAGGGTAAGGAATACAGAAGCGTAGATGTCGGCATTATGGTCGAAACTCCGGCGGCAGTATTTATTTCGGATATTCTGGCTCGTGAAGTTAAGTTTTTCTCTATCGGCACAAACGACCTTACAGGCTACACAATGGCAGTGGATAGAGGCAATGCAAAGGTTGAAAGGCTTTATGATGTATTTCAACCGTCAGTTTTACGTGCTATTGAAACAACTATTAAAAATGCCAAGGCAGCAGGTATTCAGGTTGGTATGTGCGGTGAAGCGGCAGCGGATACCAAGCTTATCCCTTATCTTATTGAATGGGGTCTTGATGAATTTTCTGTTTCGTCAGGAAGTATTTTGCAAACCCGAAAGACAATTTGTGAATATGACAAATAACTTTATATATGACAACTCGTTATAACTGTCAATAATAAATATGAAAACGAGCATTGACAAAATATCGTCAATGCTCGTTTATCTTTTGTATTAATTATTTCTTTTGTGGGCCGTTGTAGCCGTTTTTCTCCTGGAATTTGGCAATCTTGTCAATTACGGAAAGAATAACATCGAAGCCGTCACCGACTGTTTCCATTTCAAAGCGCTCAGGCATATCACGCCATGTGTGATAATAGTATGTGAGCATAGGGTTTTGAGCGGCAAATGTAACTGACTTAATTCCTGCTCTTGTCATAGGAGTTGAGTCGCAACCGCCTACAGGGTTGTGAATGCAACCGTTAGTAAGCGACTTGATACCCATTTCGTTAAAAGTATCCTTAAACATTTTTTCCATATCGGTATCAAATCTGACGCCTTGCCAATCGTCTTTAATAACTACCTCAAAGTACTCTTTATCGGCAACAGAGTCAATGTTGATATTCCAAGCATTTTTTGTTAAATCGTCAAATCTGTGCTCCTGAGCAAAGTGCATTGAGCCTCTCAAACCTGCTTCCTCAGAGCCGATATTTGCATCAACAATACGGCAATTCTTAGGCATTTTATCAGGATTTTCCTTGAAATATTTAATTACAGCATAACTTAAGCCGATGCCTGTTGCGTTGTCCATAGCACCACGAGAAGCATTCCTTGGATTAGGGTCACCCCACATAACAACGAATAATGAGCCTATTGCTGTTACGATAGGAACAAAGTTCATTATAAACATAAATACTTCCCATCCGTGAGAAGCAAGCATTGTCTGTGTCCAAGCGGCACCTGCAAATTGGCAAATATCAACAATTGCCATAAATACAGAGAAAAGTGCGATAAAGAAGAAGCAAACTGCGCCGAAACCTACCTTGGCGTATGTAGCAATAAGACCCATTACCGGCTTAGTGTCCTTATACTTATAAGAGTGTTCGCTGTGTCTCCAGCACCAAGAGGTGTCTGTATGACCTGAAAGGATAATTGTGTAGTCGTATTTTCCGTCCTCAGGCTCTAAAACGCCGAGAGTGTTGCGGCTGATTTCCTGTGGGAAAAACATATCAAACCATGTTTTGTAGAAAAAGCAACTCATTACAAGCCAAAAGATTGTAAGAAGTCCGAGTGCGCCGAGCACATACCAAAGCTTGTTAAATCCGCAAGCAATTGCAATAATAGCACCGATGCTGATGATTACACCCGACCAGCCTGCATAACCAAGACCGCCGATACCCGAACGAGGAGATACTGCAAATTCCTCTGTTTTTGGCTCAATACCGATTTCACGGAGTTTTTCACCCATATATTTATGTAATTTGATTTCTCCGTCAGAGCCGGGCAAACGTGAGCCTATTTTATGTGCTGCGTGTTCAACAATGTCCATTGCTTCACGAGCATATTTTCTGTTTTCTTCTTTCATCACACAACCTCCATAGTAAAATTTATAATAAAACAAAAAAACAACAGTTATATTTTACTAAAAAAATTTGATAAATGCAAGAGTGTTGGATTTTTTTGGTTGATAAATATACAATAGTTAATAATTATACAAATTATCAACTCAAGTGATGAATAAATATACCCGATAAAAGCTTTGGTTCAAACCAAGTTGACTTTGGCGGCATAATTAAATTTGCATCTGCGATTGACATAAGGTCGCCTATCGAGGTTGGATACATTGCAAATGCAAGTTTCATATCTTCTTTGCATCTTCTTTCAAGCTCACCCAGTCCTCTTATTCCGCCGATAAAATCAATTCTGTCGTTTGTTTTAGGGTCGTCAATGTCGAGGATGGGGGAAAGGAGATTGTCCTGAAGGATTGAAACGTCAAGCCTTTTAACAGGGTCGCTCTCGTCGATAATCTGCTCTTTTGCCGAAAGCTTATACCAATCATTTTCAATAAGCATTCCGAATGTATGGCGCTTTGTCGGTTTATATTGAGTTTCAACCTTTTCTACATCAAAGCTATGCGATAATGAACTTAAAAATTCCTCTCGGCTCATACCGTTTAGGTCTTTAACTACTCTGTTGTAATCCATAATTTCAAGCTCGTCATCAGGAAAAGCAACGGATAAGAAGAAATTAAATTCCTCATCACCTGTGTAATCCGGTTTTTCCTCTCTTCTTTTTTGACCGACCTTTACCGCAGACGCACATCTGTGGTGACCGTCGGCAATGTATAAAGCATCAATTTTTGCAAATTCGGTTGAAATGGTATTGATAATATCCTCGTCATCAATTACCCAAACTGTTTGATTAACACCGTCTGCCACAAAATCATAAACACTCTCGTGAGCGTTTGCCCAAGAATTAACGGTATTGCTGATAATGTCGTTTTTGCGATATGTTAAGAAAATCGGGCCTGTGTTTGCATTGCAGGTATCAACGTGACGAATACGGTCCTCTTCTTTTTTAGCAAGGGTGTGTTCGTGCTTTTTGATAACGTTGTTCATATAATCATCAATAGACGCACAGCCTACAATTCCCGTTTGGCTTCTGCCGTTCATAATCTGCCTGTAAATATAAAAGCAAGGCTTTTTATCCTGAATAAGTGCGCCTGTTTTTTCAAGATTTTCAAGGTTTTCCTTTGCCTTTCGGTAAACCTCGTCGCTGTAAATATCAGTACCTTTTGGCAAATCAATCTCAGCCTTGTCAATATGCAAAAACGAATAAGGGTTATCCTTAACCATCTCTTTTGCCTCGTCACTGTTCATAACATCATAAGGAAGAGCCGGGATAAGCGCTTGCTTCGACTTTTCGGGTCTGAATGCCTGAAATGCACGGTATAAAGCCATAATATTTATTTCCTCTCCTGTGTGTTTTTATCATAAATCAAGCGAAGTCCGTCGATAACCAAATTTTTATCAACAATTGCCTTTGTTTCACAGTATTTTGCGATAACGCCGCCAAGACCTCCCGTAATAATTACCGTTGCCTCTTGACCAAGCTCTTTTTCAAATCTTTTCACTAATCCGTCAATCATTGCCGCAGTGCCGTAAACAGTACCGCTTCTCATACAGTCGATAGTGTTTGTGCAAATTGCATTTTTGGGGGCAACAATGTCAATTTGAGGAAGCTGAGCCGTGCCTGATGCTAATGCATTGAGTGCAGTCTTAACTCCGCATAAAATCGAACAGCCGATAAAACAGCCGTTTTTATCAATAACCGAAGCTGTAGTTGCAGTACCCAAATCGAAAATAATTTGCGGGCATGGATATTTTTCAATGCTTGCAACTGCACCGGCTACCATATCTGCGCCAAGCTCGGCAGGATTGTTTGTCTTAATATTAAGACCTGTTTTAACTCCCGGGCCGATTACTATTGATTTTTTACCCGTGATAAGCATAATTGCCTTTGAAACCGTTCTGATAAGCGGAGGCACAACTGAGGAAATAACGCTTCCCTCAATATCTTCGGGATTTATTTTGCAAATTTCAAGAATACTGTTAAGCTTTATTGCGTATTCCTCCGCCGAGTCATTAACTGCGGTAGAAAGGCGACACTCGTTAATAAGCGTATCGCCGTCAAGAATACCTAAAACGATATTTGTATTGCCGATATCTACAGCTAAAATCATTATTATTTTTCCTTTCTGCCAAGTTTTGTAAGCTTAACAATAGTAGGTGAAAGAATTATGTTTAAACCAAGTTCAAATAAGAAGTTGAAGCCTACAAGTCCTGTAATCATATAAACGAATACGTTTGTTCCCGCCGCCCAGGTTTTGATTGTGTCAAAGAAGAATAGGCGACAGCCGATTAAAAATATACCTGTATTTACTACAGGGCAAATGATTGCGGCAACGATTGTTGCAATAACCTTGTTTTTCTTTTCAATTGCTTTGTATACTGCACCTGCCAAAAGACCTGCAAGTGCACCCTTTAGAAGAACCGTAACTACAGTTCCGCCCGGATTAACGGCTAAAAAAGCCGCAGCATTGCCTGAAATTAAAACAGTAATTCCAAATGCAAGACCGAGCCACGCACCCGATAATACGCCGTAAAGCGAAGCGCCTACAACGATAGGGATAAGTACAAGCGAAATTGAGAACGGACCAAAGTGGATAAAACTACCGAGTAGCTGAAGCACAACTACTACTGCCGTGAGAAGTCCTACTCCGGCAATCTTTCTTGTGTTTGTTTTCATATTTAATTTCCTTTCTGCTACTGTTCCTAAGCCCTTGCGCAAAACACACAAACGCTCAAGCTTTGGCAAGTTATTTTGCCGGCGGATACAATGCGAGTACATTATATATTATTTTACTTTATAAGTAAACATTTTTTGCAAAAAATAAAGCCGCAGACAACCGTTATCGGTACCTGCGACTGAAAATTTGTGTTTTGGTCACTTCCTTTTGGGAAGCGACTTATTTACATTTACATTTTCTTAGATAAGAATTCCACGAGCCTTTTTGCAGGAGCAAACGCAAAACCGTTATCTAATACATTGAAAAATGACTTCATAAAAATTCCTTCTTTCTATTAAATTCCGTAAATGTTGCGACCGAGTGCCGCTTTTTTTAGCGTGTGCTTATCTGTTATATGCCTTGTCTATCTCGGCAAGGATTTTTGCACACTTGATAAGTTGTTTAAGCATACATAAAACCTCCTTCGCTTTTGTGCCTTCATTATAGCACAAAGTTTTTATTTGTCAAGCATATTGCACAAAAAAGATGCTCAATATTTGTATATAATGCCGAAAACATTGTATTAAATTACCAAAACAAAACTCGAATTATTGTATACTATGCACAACAAAAAGACTTGCTACATTCAAAATGCAACAAGTCTTTAACAGTTTTATTTAACGCTTATATTTACTTTTTGTATAAAACGACAAAATATAAAATAATTTATTTTGTATGCTCGTCGAGTGTTAAATAGTACGAATTAAGAAAATGCTCACGGAAATATTTAACCTCGTCGAGATTAATTTCTTCAATTTTCTTTTGCTGAGCCTCAAGCGCTTTTTCAAATTCACGGTTGCCCATTCTGTATTCTTCAATACATTTGATAAGTGCGCTTATTTTATCAGCCGCCTTTACAAGCTTCCAAAGCTCTTTATCCTCGTCCTTTTTTTCAAAGAACGGCTCATAATCACTTCTGAATTCTTCGGGAAGCATATCAAGAAGTCTTTTGCCTGCTATGCACTCAATGTTTTTATATACATTTTTGATATCATCATTATAATACTTAACGGGAGTAGGCATATCACCTGTTATGACCTCTGTAGTATCGTGATAAAGTGCAAGCAAAGCCGCACGCTCGGCATTATAGCTTTTGCCGAATTTCTTGTTGCCGATTAATGCAAGTGCGTGTGCGATTACTGCAACCGAATGGCTGTGTTCGGCAATGTTTTCTTTAGTCGAATTATTCATTAAAGCCCATCTGTCGATAAGCTTCATTCTGTTTACCATTGCAAAGAAATTACTGCTCATCTTTTTCTTCCTTTGTAATGTTTATTCCAAGTTCGTCAAGCTGAATATCGTCAATGTAGCTTGGTGCACCGCTCATAAGCTCACTTGCATTTTGAACCTTAGGGAATGCAGTTACGTCACGTAAACTGTCTGCACCGCAGATAAGCATTGCAAGCCTGTCAAGACCGATGCCCATACCTCCGTGTGGCGGAGCGGCATATTTATATGCTTCAACAAGGAAGCCAAACTTTGCGTCAATTTCTTCTTGCTCCATACCGAGAAGCTCAAACATTTTGTTTTGAAGTTCGCAGTCAGTAATTCTCATTGAGCCTGAAGAAAGTTCCGTTCCGTTTAATACAAGGTCAAATGCCTTAGCCCTAACTTTGCCCTTGTCTGTATCAAGATATTCAATGCATTCCTCCATAGGCATTGTGAAAGGATGGTGCATTGCAAGCCATTCTCCTGTTTCTTCATCATATTCAAAGAATGGCATTTCAGTAATCCAAAGGAAGTTCCACTTTCCTTCGGGGATAATGTCAAGCTCCTTGGCAACGATAAGGCGAAGTGCGCCGAGAATTGAAAGGGTGTCGCTTGTTTTGCCCGATACGATAAATACGCAGTCGCCCTTTTCAACATTAAGAGCGCTTGTAAGCTCGTCAAGTTCACCGTCTTTTAAGAATTTGTTGAACGAGCAGGTAGGCGCTTCGTCAGCCCATCTGATATATGCAAGACCCTTTGCGCCGATACCCTTTGCATGCTCGGTAAGCTTGTCAATCTTCTTTCTTGTATATGTTGAAGCGGCATTTTTGGCAACAATTGCTCTTACTGTTCCGCCGGTTTCAACAGCGTTTTTAAATACAACAAAATCAGTCTTTTCAGCCCAAGCGGTAATATCCTCAATAAGCATACCAAAGCGTGTATCAGGTTTGTCTGATCCGTACTTTTCCTGCGCTTCGGCAAAGGTCATACGTGGGAGAGGGAAGTCGATGTCAACGTCGATAGTTTCTTTCATAAGCTTTTTGATAAAGCCCTCTGCCATTTCTATAATATCGTCTGTATCAACAAATGACATTTCAAGGTCGATTTGTGTAAATTCAGGCTGCCTGTCTGCTCTTAAATCTTCATCTCTGAAGCAGCGAGCAAGCTGAATGTATCTGTCAAAGCCTGCAATCATACAAAGCTGCTTGTAAATCTGCGGAGATTGAGGAAGAGCATAGAATTTTCCGTTGTGAACACGTGACGGCACAACATAGTCCCTTGCGCCCTCAGGTGTTGACTTAATCATCATCGGAGTTTCGATTTCAATGAAATCATTGTCATAAAAATATTCTCTTGCAATTTTTGCAATCTTGTGGCGCATTAAAATATTTTGTGTAAGCTTTTCGTTTCTAAGGTTTAAGTAACGGTACTTAAGTGTGGTTTCGTCGCCGACCTTTTCGCTCTTTGCAATTTCAAAAGGCGGTGTTTCAGCCTTTGAAATGATACGAAATTCTTTAACGTTAATTTCAATGTCACCTGTTGCAATCTTGTTTGTTTTGCTTTCACGCTCGCAAACAGTGCCGACAGCGGCAACAACATATTCTGCTCTTACGCTTTGCGCCTTGGCAAAAACCTCTCTGTCGGTAGTGTCGTTAAATGAAAGCTGAACAAGACCTGTCCTGTCCCTTAAATCAATAAATATAAGATTACCGAGGTCACGCTGCCTTTGGCACCAACCGAAAAGGGTAACCTCCTTGCCTGCGTCCTCAATTCTAAGCTCGCCGCAATAATTTGTTCTTTTAAGTCCCTTGATTGTTTCCATTATATTATGCCTTTCACAAATTTATTTATAATCTGTAATTAATTATTATTCCTCATCGCTCTTATTGCCAAGACCGAAAAGTGAATTGAAATCAAATTCCTCACCGTTAATTTCCAAATCGGCAAGCTGCTCGTTTAATGATATGCTGTAAAATCCGCTTACAAAGGTGTCAAGATTAATCTCTGTTTCTTCACCCGTTTGCATATTTTTAAGCTTAGCGGTTTTAGCCTCAACCTCGTTATCGCCGATAACAACGTTGAATTTAGCACCGAGCTTGTCAGCGTATTTCATCTGCGCCCTTACGCTTCTTTGGTTAAGGTCAAGCAAAGCCGAGAAACCTTCTTCTCTCATATCCTTTGCAATTTCAACAGCCTTGAGCGTCGCTTTTTCGCCAAGAGCAACAATGAATAAATCAGGCTTTTCAGCCTCAGGGAATTCGCAACCCTGAGCCTCCATAAGAAGCATAAGTCTTTCAATTCCAATAGCACAGCCGAGTGACGGAGTGTGCTGACCGCCAAGTTCTTCAACAAGACCGTCGTATCTGCCGCCGCCGCAAACAGTGCCCTGCGCACCGATTGAGTTTGAAACAAATTCAAATACCGTTTTGGTATAATAGTCAAGGCCTCTTACTATTTGCGGATTGATTGTATATTCAATATTTTGAGCCTTAAGGTACTTTTGCACATTTTCAAAATGCTCTTTACATTCGTCGCAAAGATAATCAATAACTACAGGTGCACCCTCGGCAATTTCGTGGCAAATCGGGCTTTTGCAGTCAAGTATTCTCATCGGATTTCTGTCAAGCCTGCTTTTGCAAGTGTCGCAAAGCTCGTCCTTGCGAGAGGAAAAATATTCTTTGAGCGCCTTGTGATATTCGGCACGGCAGGTAGGACAACCGATTGAGTTAATCTCAAGGCTTAAATCCTTAACACCGAGTGTATCAAAAAGCGATTTTGCAAGCGCAATAATTTCAGCGTCTGCAAGAGGGGAGGCTGAGCCGAAACATTCAACACCGAACTGATGGAATTCTCTAAGCCTGCCTGCCTGCGGCTTTTCGTATCTGTAGCAAGAGGTGAGATAGCAAACCTTTTGCGGAAGCGCCTCGTTGCAAAGTCCGTTTTCAAGGTATGAACGAACTGCGCCTGAAGTGCCTTCCGGTCTTAATGTGATTGACCTGCCGCCCTTGTCGTCAAAAGTATACATTTCCTTTTGAACAACGTCCGTCGTGTCGCCCACACCTCTTTGGAAAAGCTCCGTGTGTTCAAAAACAGGTGTTCTTATTTCTTTATATCCAAACTTTGAAGCGATATCAAGCGCAGTAGCCTCGATATATTGGTTTTTGTGTACGTCCTTAGGCAAGACATCCTTAGTGCCTTTAATAGCTTTAGTTATAAGTGCCATATCGTTCTCCTGTTATTAATGTGTCATAAAAATCGGGCGAGTAAATTTACTCACCCGTTATTAGTTTTATTTTATCTTGACTGATTATAGCGTGGATTGACTATTTCTCTCCACTCAAAATCGCCTCTCTCAACACCTCTGATTAATGCCTCAGCCGTTGCAATGTTGGTTGCAAACGGAATGTTGTGAACGTCGCAAAGACGTAAAAGGTCGTGGTCGCTCGGCTCGTGCGGCTTAGGTGAGAGCGGGTCTCTGAAAAATATTAAAAGGTCAATCTCATTGCAGGCAATGCGGCTTGCAATCTGCTGTCCGCCGCCCTGGCTTCCTGCAAGAAAGCAATTGATTTTAAGACCTGTTGCTTCTGAAACGAGCTTGCCTGTTGTTCCTGTAGCGCAAACATCGTGTCTGCTGATAATTCCGCAATATGCAATGCAAAATTGAACTAAAAGCTCTTTTTTGGCGTCGTGTGCAATTAATGCGATATTCATACTTTACCCCCATGATTAATTAAAGTGTTTGTTATTTTCTTTTTCTTAATTTTCTGCCTTTTTAATCTAATACGTGCTTATTTTAACACAAAATTAATATATATTCAATAATTATTTATATATATACTCCAAAATACTACAAAAAACTTGAGTATTTACGGCAAAAGCGTACCGACTTTTTGATTTTCCTTTGCGTCGGTGTTGTTTTGATACCAATAATTGATGATATCCTTAGTTATTTCCGCCGTTTCCGAGCCGGAGCCTGCAAGCTCAACTACTGATGAAACCGCAATTTCGGGATGGTTGTAAGGTGCAAAGGTGATAAGAAAGCCGTTGTTTCTCTTAGCGCCGTTTACCTTAACCTCGGAAGTACCTGTTTTGCAGGCAACCTTTGTTTTCATATTTGAAAATACTAAATACGGACCGCCGTTTGTAGCAACAAGGCGCATACCTTGATGAACGGTGTTAATCGTGCTTTGGCTTAAACCTACCGATTCAGCAACCGATTTTGTTTTTTCGTTGACATTGCCCGAAGCGGAAGAAATTATTGATTTTACAAAGTGAAGCTCATATCTTGTTCCGCCGTTTGCAACTGTTGAGCAGTAGTTTGCAAGCTGGAGAGGAGTGAAAAGGTTATCACTCTGACCGATAGCGGTTTGAAGTGTGTCACCTGCGTTCCATATTCCGCCGTTATTTTCTCTGTTTTCGGGAGATGCAAGAATACCTGAGGACTCTGCAATTTCAACTCCTGTTTTTTCGCCCAAGCCAAAGGCTGTTGCATATTCGTCAATTTTGGAAATTCCAAGCCTCATAGCGCAGTTGTAGAAGAAAATGTTGCACGAATCACGAAGTGCGGTTTTTACATTTTCACCGCCGTGTGCATTTCCGTGAAGACATTTGAATTTTTGCTTTCTGTATTCCATTGTACCGCCACAGTTAAAAATCGTGTCAGCGCTGATAGCGCCCTCTTCAAGCGAAGCACTTGCAACAACGGGCTTAAATGTAGAACCCGGAGCGTAAGTACCCATGGCAAATCTTGACCAAAGCGGGTTACGAGGGTTAGAAATAAGCTCGTCATATTTATCGTAATAATCGTTTAAATCGTAGGTAGGGTAGGAGGCTGCGGCAAGAAGTTCACCGCTGTTTACGTCTTCAACCACTACTGCACCTGCCGAGGAAGCAGCGTTAACCTTATTGCACACACCTTGAAGCCTGTTTTGCGCAAGTACTTGCAAATCACGGTCAATAGTCAATACCACAGTGTTGCCCTGAATAGGCTTTTTCGTGACCTCCTGCGTTATTTCGCCGTCTTTTGTTATCGTGATTGTAAGCTCACCCGGAGTGCCCCTAAGCTCGCTTTCGCAAGCCTGCTCAATACCCGACTCGCCTATTTGGTCGGTAATTTTATATCCGTCGTCTTTGCGTTCGTTGTATTCCTCGGCATTGATTTTCCTGACTGTGCCGAGAATGTGCGGTGCAATTGTTGAGTCAACATATTCTCTGTATGCAACAATTCTTACGTCTGCACCGAGATATGTTTCCCGGTCCTCTTTAATCATTGCAACCGTTTCGTCGCTTACGTCATCTGCAATCGTAACAGGGTTTTCGTAAGAGAAAAGAAGCCTTGTAAGCTCATATCTGATATTGCCGATTTTTAGCGCAGTTTGAGCGTCATAGCCTTCAATCTCATATTTTTCAATCATAGCGTCAAAGCAGTTTTGCGCAGTTGCATAAGGCTGAAGATTGAGCATATCTGCACTTTTCATCGTCGCAATATCCTCTTTTTTACCGCTGAATTTAACCTTGCCGCTCTTTGTTATTTTTAGCGGAAGATTTTGAGCGTATTCCTCCTTATTTTTCTCAAAAAGCTTAATGAGATTATAGATTATCTCGTTTCTTCTCTTATTGTCCTTTTGAGAGGGGAAAAATGCAGCGTTTAAAATTATCGAGTTGCCTTGCCTATTGGTTACAAGGGAGTTACCGTTTCTGTCAACAATTTCTCCTCTTGCCGCCTCAAGCTCAACAACATATTTACTTTCCGTATTGTTTTGTGCGGCATAGTATTCGTTATTTTTTACCTGAATGTTAAACAAATCTGCCGCAAATGAAAAGATAACTAAGCAGACCACAATCAGCGCAAAAACACTCCTGCCGCTTTTATATTTACTTTTCAATGAAGTACTCCTTGATTATAATAAATTGCCGTTTATTTTATTTCTCTTTTATCCTCAATCACTGGCTTCGGCGCTTCGTTAAGCTTTCTTTTAATCGGTCTTAAAATGAGATAGATAAGCGGAGTGAGCACAAGTGTATAAATAACGCATGGAATGTAAAATGTTACAAGCGTCATTTCTCCGCCTTTTACGCCCTTTATGATTATAAAGAAAAGCCAATAGATAAAGCCATAAAGAACTGTTGCAACTGTTATTGAAACAAAATTTGTGATAAAAATATCTCTTGCAATGTAAGTGACAAGTGCGCAGGAGAAAAAGCACATAATCATAATGAAAATGCAGTTAAAGCCCATATGCACTCCCGAAGTCAAATCCCATAAAAGCCCGGCAAAAAGACCTAAGAGCGCACCGTTTTTCTCGTCCTCGCCCATAGCAAGAATAATCGTTACAGGCAAAAGCAAAAAGCACCTTGCTCCCCAAACCTCAGGGAAAAGACCTTGAACATTTTGAAGCAAATCGCAACCGAGGATAATAAGGCAGTAAATGATATATTTAACCGTCTGCTTTTTTGCACTCATTATTTGCCCTCGCTTTCGCTGTAGCTTGTAAGAATGAGCACGGATGTTACCTTTTCAATATCCGTACCCGGCTCAACAGCCGCATAGCTTGAAATGTCCGTATCGTCATTGTTGATATCTTTGACTGTTCCGATAATTATTCCTTTAGGCATTTTTTTGCTTATACCTGCCGTCGCAATAATCGAACCGTAAGAAATTTTACTTGATGATGAAAGGTTTTCAAATTTGCAAACACCCTGCTTTGCAAGGCTTGCGTCGCCCGAAACAAAGCTTAGCTCATTAGTAGAAATATCGTAAGCCGAAACCGAAAAATCCGGGTCGAGAATAGTATTTACAACGCTGTAGGTAGGATAAGCCTTTTTTATAACGCCGATAAGATATTTTCCGTAAAGAACAGCCGCACCGTCCTTAACTCCGTTTAACGTGCCCTTGCTTACCGTGAACGAACAGTATGGATTTGCACTGTCCCTTCCGATAACCGATGCTTCGGCAAATTTGAAATCCTTATGTTCCTCTTTAAGGCCGAGTGCGTCCTTGTATAAATCATTTTGCGCTTTAAGATTGTTATAATCGGCAAGTTGGTTTTGAAGCTCGCCGAGTTGCTTTTGAAGCGAATCGATTTTGGCGTCGTATTCAGCATTGCCCTTTGCACTTTCGCTTATATGGTCAATTCCATCGCTTATTTTGCTTGCAACCCAATGCGCAGGAGTGAATATTGTGCCTACTATGCCGCTTTGCGCCGTTTCGCCGTGGCCGTTAGCAGCACAAATGAACATACCTACAAGAAGCAAGGCAATTATTGAAACTATTAACTTGAAACGACTGCTTTTAAAAAGGTCTTTCATAATTATTGTGCCCTTCTGAGTTTGATTGATGTTCCGATAGCTACGCAATCAAGCGGCTTTTCGGGAATATGTACCTGCATTTTTGTTTCCTTTGCAATAAGCTCCGGCAAGCCTCTGAGCTGGCTTGAACCGCCGGCAAGATAAATGCCCCTGTCAATAATATCAGACGCAAGTTCCGGAAGCGTAACTTCAAGAGTTTCTTTAATGGAAGCAATGATTTTAGAAACAGGCTCTGCCAAAACATCTCTTATTTCAGCCGAGGTTACCTCAACGCTCTTAGGCAAACCGTCTGTAAGATTTCTTCCCTTAACGTCCATTGCACCTTCGCCGTCGTATTCGCTTACAGAGCCGATTTTAAGCTTGATATCCTCAGCCGTGTTTTTTCCGATAAGAAGATTGTGCGCTTTTTTCATATGATTTACTATTGCCTCGTCAAATGCGTCGCCGCCAACCTTAATGCTTCTGCTTGCCGCAATACCGCCAAGGCTGATAACCGCAACGTCGCATGTGCCCCCGCCGATATCAACTATCATAGAGCCGGTTGCTTCAAAAACAGGAAGGCCTGCGCCGATTGCTGCCGCCATCGACTCCTCAATAAGCTCAACGTCCTGTGCACCTGCCGAGCGAACAGCGTCCTCAACCGCACGTCTTTCAACCTCGGTTACGCCGCTCGGAACACTTACAACAACTCTTGTCCTTGTAAAAAGATTTCTCCTGCTTGAACGGTAAATGAAACTCCTGAGCATATCCGACGTCATATCGAAATCGGCAATAACACCGTCTTGAAGCGGCCTTACCGCAATAATTGAACCCGGAGTTCTGCCAATCATGGTCTTAGCCTCATCGCCTGTTGCAAGAACCCTTTTAGTCTTTACATCAACTGCAACAACACTCGGCTCCCTTATAATAATTCTGCCCTTTTTGTCACAAATAACTGTATTTGCCGTGCCTAAATCAATTCCTATATCTCTTGAAAAAATCATCACTTTGTCCTGCCTTTATATCGAATGATAACAATAGTTATCCATTATTTAAAATCTTAATTGTATCTATTATATAATAGAGCGCTCCTTATAACAATAGCAAATTCAAAATATTTTAAAAATTTACAAAATTGTAAAATAAACAATAAAAAATCAAATTTTTTTACACGCTGGGAGACTTCGAAAAAATCTTGCAACACTTTGGGCGATAATTTATACTTAACTTATGACGTCGTCAAAAGAGGTGAGCAATATGAAAGAAAGCGAGTTTATAAAAAATGCCCAAAAGGGTGATAAAAATGCTTTTTGCGAGCTTTATGAGCTTTATAAAAACAGGCTTTATCGTTATGCCTATTATAAGCTTTCGAGCGAAGCAGACGCAGAGGACGCCGTTATGGATTGCGTTCTCTGCGCTTGGCAGGGGATAAAACAGCTTAAAAAGGCGGAGGCTTTTCCGGCTTGGATATTTAAAATTTTGCGCTCTTCCTGTGCAAAATATATTGATTATCAGGCAAAAAGCAGGGTGAATTCATCGCTTGCCGAAATGCAAAACGATGCCTCTCTTTCCTATTGCCACAGCGATTTATCATTAGAGCTTAAGCAGGCTCTTGATAAACTTCAATCTGATGAAAAGGACATTGTTTTGCTTTGCCTTGTTGCAGGCTTTACGAGTAAGGAATGTTCAAAAATTGTCGGCATAAAGCCGTCGGGTGTCAGGTCAAAGCTTTCAAGAAGCCTTGCGAAAATGAGAAATTATTTGGAGTGATGTTATATGAAAAAAAATGAAAAATATGACAAGGTCATAGCAAATTTTGACCTTGATTTTATCAAAAATAAATTTGATAACGACAATGTAGCCGCACCCGAAAGCCTTAACGGTGAGAACGTTAAAAATGCACTTGACGATAAGGAACAAAAGATTATACCATTTGTAAAAACCAAAGCGTTTAAAACTGCCGTAAGTCTTGTTGCCTGCGTTGCGATTGTTGCCGTTTCTCTCAATTTTGCCCTTGGCAGAAATACGCAATCGCCGCCTGTGACCGATACAGAAATTCAAAGTGAAAACGTTCAATTTAAATCATTTTCGTCTGCAAAGGATATTGAAAAATATTTCAAATCCATTGAAAAATCTAACAGTTCGGGCAATTTCGGCTTTCCGACATCTAAAGATACGATTAAAGGCGCCGAGAATGCGGCTGATAATTCAAGCAGTGAAACCTACGTTCAGGTTGGCGGCGTTGATGAGGCTGATGTTATCAAAAATGACGGAAAATATATTTATACTTTCCGTAATGGAAATGATAAAATTTTAATCTATGAGCCTGACGGGAAGAACGTAAAAAAGCTTTCTGAAATAGCTTTTGATATGGAAAACGGTGACTATATTGTTGATTTTTTTCTTTATAAAAATAATTTGATTGTTCAGTCGAACAGCTTCAATGGCAATTACGATTCATTTACAAATATTGATATCTATTCTCTTTCCGATATAAAAAATCCAAAAAAAATACATTCGTTTAAACAGCAGGGCAGCTACGTTTCTTCTCGTATCACAAGTGATTCCCTTTTAGTTATTTCCAACAAAGAAATATGCTCTCGTTTGTGCAAAACAGACAAAGATTATCTGCCCGAAACCACGCTTGACGGCTCTAAAAAAGCAGTTGAGCCAAAGGATATTTGCATTGTCGAAAATTCTAAATCCGCTTCGTATCTTATTGTCAGCAAGCTTGACCTTGTAAGCCAAAAAATGACTGCAAAAACAAAGGCGATAGCAGGCGCAGGCTCAACCGTTTATTGCAATGAAAATAATCTTTATGTTGCAAATGCCGTTTTTGATACTTGTGATACTGCCAAGAATGACGATAATAACGAGATTTTTTATCTTTCGGATTGCAATACCGAAATTTATAAGCTTGATTTTAAAAATGATATTAAATTTATTGCCAAAGCGACTTTTTCGGGTACTGTCAATAATCAGTTTTCAATGGACGAATATAACGGCAATTTCCGCATTGCAACCACTAAATATGACAAAAATTCCAATCAGATAAGTAATGTTTATGTGCTTGATAAAGACTTAAAAAAGCTCGGTGAAACAGACGATTTTGCAAAGGGTGAGGATATCCATGCCGTGCGCTTTTCGGGCGATACCGCCTATGTTATAACGTTTGAATATACCGACCCTCTTTTTGTTATCGACCTCTCCAATCCTAAAAAGCCGATTATTAAGGGAAGCGTTAAAATCAGCGGCTTTTCTACTAATCTTATCCCGATTGACAGCGATACGCTTCTTGGTATAGGCACTGCCAACGATTTTTCAAATCCTTATGCAAGAGGTATCAAATTTGCTCTTTTTGACGTGTCTGACCCGCAAAAGCCCACGGTGCTTGACAGCAAAACGATTAAAAATACTGCGAGTGAGGCGCAAGACACCCATAAAGCCATTCTTGTTAATAAGTCAGAAAATTATTTTGCAATTCCTTTTGAGTATGTCAAAGCTAACGATAACGGTATAGAGCAAATTAAAGCCGGCGCAATCGCTTTTGAAATTAAGGATAAAAAGATAAGTATTGTTAAAAAATATTCGACCAAAATCGAAAACGCAGACCCTGTCAGAAGCACGATTGTCGATAACGTTATTTATACCTTTAGTGACGGCGAGTTTATCAATTCCTTTATGGCAAAATAGCAGCAATATTTTGTCATTCTTGCACTAATAAAATCTGAATATATATAATATGTTTTAAATATTTATATAGTATACACAAAAATCAAGTATCCCGTACCAATAGGTATGGGATACTTTTTTGCCGCCTTGTCGCAGCTGTTATAAGCGTGAAAATTTTTTGCTTATTCCGACTTATTTCATGCTTTCTTCATAAGCCTTAATCATTTTCTTACTATTGCTACCTGCACGGCTCGTAAGGTTTTGAAGGGTTTTAGTGACTGTTGTTCCGGCTTTTAAGTGTATCTCAAAGCGTGTTATTTCCTCGTCGGGATAGACCGTAATATCGCTTATATATCGGTCGATAAACGCTCTGTCGATTTCCTCGCCGTCAATGTGCTTTTCCGCCGCTTTCAGTATGGTTTTGATTTCTGCAAGCTCTTTTTTCATCTCTCGCTCGGTTTTTGATGTTTTTTTCAGTGCGTTTATTTTTTTCTCAATGTCCTTGATTTCGTTATCGCAGTCGGCAGTCATTCGTATGAATTCGCTGTCGTTCATTTTTCCGTCAGCGTTGTATTGTAATAATTTCGCTTTCATTTTTTGCCGTGTGATAAGCTCTTGATTCAGCCTGTTAAGCTCATCTTTGTTTTCGTTTGTGTCAAGGACTTCGGACACAAGCTTTAACACACACGCCGAGAGTTCCTCAATATGCTGTTGCCCCGATTTGAAAATGTCTTCGATAATCGGCTTGATTTCACTTTCGTAAATCGCTCGGCTCGGACAGCTTGACGCACCGTTTTTTATCTTGCCCGAGCATACCCACTTCGAGATTTTCTCTCCGCCCTTGCTTACTGCGTCCTTGCGATAGTAGGGCATACCGCAGTGCGCACATATCAGTTTGCCTGTCAGCAGGTTTTGATGCACCGTCTTGTGCTGTGCCGTGATTACATCCTGACTTCGCATATACAGCACTTCGTTTGCCTTGTCCCACAATTCCTCGCTGACGATTGCCGGTACTGTTTCGCCGGTTTCATCTTTATACATAACCCATTCTTCCTCGGGCAAGAACTTTTGCTTTTTGGTGAACAGGTCTGTAATTCGTACCTTGTTTCCTGCATAGTAGCCTTTGTATTTCGGGTTGCGTATGATGTTGCTCATCGTTGAGTGGGAGAGCATTTTACCTTTTGAATTTCGTATTCCTTTTTGGTAAAAATGCTTTTCCATTTGCTTCATACTGAATTTTCCCGTGGCGTACATTTCAAACAGTTCTCGCACAAAGTCGGCTTGCGTTTCGTCAATCATCAGCTTACCGTCTTTTTTGATGTAGCCGTACATATTGTTTGTGCCGAGTACAGTGCCTTTTTTGATAGCTTGTTGATGACCGAATCGCACACGTGTAGAGATTTTTCTCGACTCGTCTTGCGCCATTGATGACATAATTGTCAGCCTCAGCTCGCTGTCCTCGTCAAGCGTGTTTATGTTGTCATTTTGAAAATATACAGCCACTCCGCTTGATAAAAGTTCACGGGTAAAGCGAATACTGTCCAGTGTGTTGCGGGCAAATCTTGACACCTCTTTGGTTACTATCAGGTCAAACATTCCTGCTTTTGCGTCCTCAATCATTTCGTTGAATCGCTCACGCTTTGCGGTCGATACGCCCGATATGCCCTCGTCAACATAACCGTCAACATATTCCCAATTCGGATTTTTCCTAATGAAATCGGTGTAATATGTTATTTGATTATCAAGTGAATTTAACTGAACATTAAAATCCGTGCTGACACGAGCGTAAAATGTTACACGAAGCGGCAAGTTCATAAAGTTGATATTTTCTTTTCTGATTCTCTCACGAGTTGAATATATATCCATATTTTTACTCCTTTCCAAGCAGACAATATCACAAATAATTTCTATTATCCAGCTTTATTTTACAGTATTTCACCCCTGCGTTCATTAGGGGATTGATACCTGTTTTGGTAATGTTTTACAGAGCTTTTCAGTTTATTTTTCCGTATCTGCGATTGACTTCCACGCTGATTTTTCCCATCAATTTGCGATAGGTTTTGTCGTCAATGGCATTTTGATTTAGCAGGGTATTTGCAAAATGCTGCATCCAAAGCTCTGTGCTGATTCTCTCATCGGCAATGTTTTGTGTATTGATTTTCAGCTCACTCCCGCTTGATTTTTCAATACTATTATTGCCTGATGCTTTAGAATTTATTTCCTTTGCTGCCATAAGGCAACACGCTAATTATGATTTTATATCTGCCTCCTTTAATTTGATGTACCTTTCATTGTGAATTTGTAGTTCATATTAACCTCCGTTTTGGCTCACAGGCTTTCACAAATCGCCTGTAAGCCGTTTTTAGTTTTAGTCCGACGAGTTACTCTATTTTAGATTGAACTCGTCAATTTTTGCTTACGGCGTTGCCTGATTTTTCAAAAATAGGTTTATCATACGGTAATACCCAAGTGAATACGCAAAAGCCTTGATTTTCTGCGAAAAACAGCCTCAACTGCATACGAATTTCATATCATACGCAAAAGTATTACGAATCGAAAAGCCGACAGGCTTTGCCGGACGGCGATTTCGGGCATTTCAATGCCCGAAAATCATACCCCTTTATCCTGCTTTAAAATCGACGGCTTGAATTTCGCTTCAAAACTCACTCAAAAGAGCCGAAATTTCATCCAAAACCGAGTTAAAAATCAATTTAAGTAAAGCAAAAGAAAAACAGCTGTTTTTTCAATTTTAGGCTTTTAGATTATTTGTCATCAGCTCTTACAGTGGGGTACACTATATTTGATGAACTGTGTAGATATTACTTTGCTGTGCGTTCTCAAAAAATCTTTGAGTAATATCTATATAGCCTTTTTCTTCAAGCGACTTGAGTGTGTTTCTGCAAGTAGTCGGACACATATTACACGTCTTTGCCATCTTCGGAACAGACCAAAAACTTACACCTTTGCTGTCGCCAACCGAAACAAGAAAACAGTAAATCATAAATTCGTGCGGCGAAAAGTTTTCATCAAAGATTTTGTTCGGCATATAGTAAACCTTGCCGTAGGTTTTGTAATTTTTATTTGCGTGCATTTTTTAACCTCCTTTCAAATTATTCGAGAGAATATTTTGCCGAGTGAAAACCAAAAGAAAAAGCACTTAGAAAAAACTCCCTCTACTATACGGAGAAAAATTCCCGTTTTGTTCGGGTGTTTTGCAAAATTCTTTACACCTTGTTTACATTTAATTTCACCTTGGCAAAAAAATACCCCTCTATAATACAGAGAAAAATTTGAGTTTTGTTGATGTGTTTTGAAAGAAAATTTACAAATTATTTTAACGCAAAAAAGAGGTTTGCCCCAAATTGCAGAGCAAACCTCATATTTTATATTGTTTATCCATCAAAATTGCAAAGGTGAATATAGAAAATCATACTTGAAATGTCGCTCTATTCAAGATGAAATACCGTCCGTAAGCTTTATAATTACCTTGACTATGTAGACTAACGAGCAAAAAATTCTTTGAACAGATAGTAAAATCACTTGCTGAGCAAGAGTAAGTTACAGAAAAGCTTAAAGCAACCTATATGATGTTGTGAGTAAAAAAGATGAATAACATTCGCAATCGAGCAACGGAAATTGTGAACGAGCAAGTAATATATAACTAAAAACAAGGCACAACTTACGGAGAAAAATCCAGTAGGCTGTGCCTTAATTTCATTTGTTCAATTAAATGTATAATCTTAGCAAGCAGACCATTTGGATATCCAAACGGTAGCTTGCCTGCTTTTCACACAATCTCAGCGAGCAGACCAATTATGGACAGGTTGTCCAAATCGGTTGCTCTCGTTTCGTTGTAAAACAACAGCAGGCAGTGTGTTTGGGTAGCCGTACTACCAAACACCTCGTTAGGGACGCCCTAAGACCTGATATACGAATTCTTACATCTCAAGTATAATATCTGTTTTTTACTCCGTTTATTCAATAATTTTTCATCTCTGTTAATAAATATATATGAAATATAAACTATTTTTCTGTCTAAAATTTATTATATTGTGACAAATACTCAATAAAAGAGCTTTCAAACGGTTAAAAATAATTAACTATTAGTTAATATTTATTGATTTTTTCTGCTTGGTGTGCTATATTTATCACGCAAGGAGGAATTGTATATGAATACATTGCCGATTAACACTATCATCAATGGTGAGTGTATATCTGAAATGAAGAAATTGCCAGACTCATGCATTGATTTAATTATTGCAGACCCGCCGTATAACCTTTCTAAAGGTGGCGAATGGAAATGGGATAATAGTGTTGAGCTACAGGGTATGGGTGGCAGCTGGAATAAGGTCATGCAAGAGTGGGATGATTTTACTTTTGAATCCTACATGACATTTACTAAAGCATGGCTTACCGAAGCCAAGAGAATCCTTAAGCCAACTGGCTCCATGTGGATTTTTGGTACATATCATAACATTGGTGTTATCAATGTTATTTGCCAAATGCTCGGAATTGAGATCATCAATGAGGTTATATGGTACAAAAGAAATGCTTTCCCTAATTTGGCAGGAAGAAGATTGACAGCCAGCCACGAAACTATTTTGTGGTGCAATAAGGGTGGAAAGAAAAGAGAATACTATTTTGATTATGAGTATTCAAAAAGTGGCGATTTTTCTTATGATGGTCTAAAAACCCCTGGAAAGCAAATGCGAACCGTATGGGATATATCAAATAATAAAGAAAAAAGCGAGCTTGCTTATGGCAAACATCCGACACAGAAACCAATAAGAATTCTTAAGCGAATGATTAAACTGGCTTCCAGAGAAGGTGATATTATACTCACTCCTTTTTCAGGCTCTGGAAGCGAATGTGTCGCCGCAAAAATGACAGGAAGAAAATACATTGGTATTGAACTGGATAATTCTTACTGTGAAATCGCAGCCAATCGCTTGAATCATGTCGAAGAAAATGAGGAACAGCTGGGGCAACTCAGTTTAAGTCTGTTTGAAAGCGAGACCACCGAATGAAAAATTTGATACTTAATGAAAAAGAGCTTCGAAAAAAGATGATTGATTTGGATATTAAAACCGTCAACGAATTGGCCACAAAAGCCGGAGTATCCAAACCTACAATATATGAATACATAAACGGTAAATCTCCGCTTTCAGCTGCATTTATTCGTTTGTGCGACTATCTAAATGTAGATCCTCATGAAATTTTGATTGAAACTGAAACAACATCCATGGAGGACTAAAATGTTCAAACCAGTTATTAAGTGGAGTGGCAGCAAACGCAGCCAATCCGCAAAAATAAAAGAATATTTACCCAACAAATTCAATAGGTACTACGAACCCTTTATTGGTGGTGGTTCAATGCTGTATGCAATAAATCCAACCGACGCTGTTTGCGGAGATATTTGTGTACCGTTAATTGATTTGTGGAATGAAATCAAAAATAATCCGGTTAAATTATCTGAAGCATACAAGTTGCGTTGGACAAAGCTGCAAACAGAAGGATATCAGGCATATTACGAAATCAGAGATGACTTCAACAAAAATCGTTCTCCTGAAGATCTTCTGTTTTTGTCCAGAACCTGTGTTAATGGCTTAATTCGCTTCAATGCAAACGGAGATTTTAACAACTCCTTACATCATACCCGTCCAGGCATATCCCCCGACAGCTTAGAAAAAATCATCATGGATTGGTCTAAACATATCCAGGGATCGGAGTTTATTGCTGCAGACTACACAATTACTACTGAAACGGCCAAGGAGGGGGATCTGATATATTTAGACCCTCCGTACTTTCATACGAAGGGTCGTTATTATGGTACTATTGACTTTGATGCTTTTCTCGCATACCTTGAGCAATTGAATAGCAAAGGAATTAAATATATGCTTTCGTTTGACGGTATCAGAGGAGAGGATGATTTTACTGTTGAGTTGCCCAAGGAATTATACAAGCGCCATGAATTTATCCCTTCAGGCAACTCCAGTTTCAAAAAGGTCATGGATAAAGAAAGTGTCCAAGTTTTAGAATCCCTGTATCTGAATTGGTAATTTAGAAAAGGGTTATGTCGTTGAATCCAGTTTTGGCCACCTTTTCACAGATAAACTCTTTCAAGATTTCGGCAGAACGGGTAGCTGTAACAATCTCTATCTCCCAGCCATGTTCCACTGGCTCCATAATAAACAGCATATCACAGTTGCTGCGTTCAAAGACAGTGCGATTTGCTTGTGCAGATCCTCGAAGGTAGGCTGCAGCGGAAATTACTTCAAATGCATTAAAATCAACTAGATGTTCCGATTGTGTCCATGCTCCAAGGCGAGGATGAACCAATCGTTCCACATTCGGAACATAGTTCATAAGATTGTGGATGTAGTTTACAAGCCCTTCTCCAACATTGGCTTCCAAGTCAAAGGATCGCTCCTTTGACTCAATAGACAGTAGAACGGGACGGTCGAACACCCCAAACAACTCAAGAACATGGTCAGGACGCTTTCCGTCTACTTCTTCGCTTACACGGGGCAAAGATAGCCAGCGTACTTCATGGTTATCGTAGCGAACAGACAGGCCACTCCAATCGCCACCGGGAGGATTACACATACCTTCAAAGCAAACTTTGTGAAGCAAGTGCGAAAACAGAAAATGAATTCCTGTGTCTACATCATCTTCGTGGAAAGACTGCGGGATGCTGGAAAAGTCATCCTGTATTAGCCCATTTTCATTGGGCAGTTGTCCCACATAATGTTCTTTTAATGCGGAAGTATCTAAAAGAACCTCTTCATCATAAGAGCGGTCTGCGAGTACAGGAACGTCAAGAGCGACAAAATCGCTCAAAGCGAGGATAGCTCGCCAGAAACCATTGGACGCCGCAAGACGACCAGGATTTGTGAGCAGCGCATTGAAATTTCGTTCAACAACCGGACCATAAATGTAAGTCATCACTTCAATTTCGGTTGATGCAAGCATTGCAGCCAAAGGCAGAATTCCCCTATCAGGTCGGTTATCGTCACCTCTTGGCTTAAACCCTTTTATCATACATAGAATCAAATCCGAATTGTCAGAAGCAATTCTATTAAGAATAGCGGCATCATAAGCGGGATACAATTGACGTATTCCGTTTGCCAGTCTTCTTCTGTTTGCGGCTGGAATAATGCCAAAAGGAAGATCTTTGGATGCCAGTCCAACACTAAGGCTTTCTACCAAATCAAGAAATTCAGCAGAATTACCGTGATGTCCCTTGGCGGTAATCTTTTTTCGGAAATTGAATCCCGAATTTTCTAATGAAAACTGAACGATACCTTGATGGCAGGCATACAAATGTCGCCACTGTGCGGGCGTAAAATTTGTAGCCGGACGAGAACTACTTGCCAAAAACAACACCACATTAAGATTTTTCTGGAGGATTGCTTCTTCCTCCTCTGTGGTATCAAATCCACACATCCTCTTAACGATGTATCGAGATAGCTCTGCTTCTGCAAAGTTATCCTCATCGAAGTTTCTCAAGGAGCGATCAAACTGCTTATCAAATTCCTCTGAACGGACGTAAACTTGAGCAACAAAGTTATCGCTCTCTCTTGAAAAGCTAATATAGCTATATGGAACGGCGGGATTCGGAAAGCGAAGGGCTTTTCTCTCACGAGTGCGGGCATCCAATTCGTATTTTACAAAATCTACGATATAAAGATACGGACATCCTGTTCGACCAGTAGAGAACGCACGACCACTTCGCTGCCATGCCTGATTACCAGCCTGCAAAGCACTACAGAATTCGATTGCATAAAGAATGGTCTCCAAACCATTTTCAACACAGGTGACAATTGCATCTGGTGTTTCATCAAGGAAACTACCGCTGTCTTTGAGCCCAGCAAAAATATTAGCTTCCCATCTTCTGCGGCCCGCCTTGTTGAAACCTGGAAGCAATTCTAACTGCCACTCAAAACGGTGTCCTAGATAATTAAAACATATATTATAGACTATTGTAGAGGGAGATATCAGCGATATTTCTACGGATGTCGGATCAGTTTCCTCTAATATGAGTTTGGCGATACGCTCACATTCTACAATGTTGTCTCCATGTATTCTAAATACTCTTGTCATAGTTTATCTCCTTTCAAAAAGTCCGATCAAGCAGTTGCTTAAATTGATTTTATCATAGTTCGACAAAAATTGCGAGAAAAAATAACAAAAAAGAATTTTCCGAAATATAAAGTCGTTTTTTGAGAATATAATTTTTTTACATAAATATTTGTTTTTTACTAAATAGGTCTTAGGGAGTCCCTAAATAGCAAAATTACCGTTTGGATATACAAACGGTCTGCTCGCTCAGATTGAACATTCGATATTGGATTCGCATTACCCATAATCTTTACAATTAAAAATCAAGGCACAGCTTACGAAGAAAAATTCGTCGGCTGTGTCTTTTTCCTTTTTGTCTATTAAAATTTAATACAAAACTCAAACTCACTTTTCCCTTTGATTTGATAAATCGGAGGTTTTTTTGTTTCTGAAACTTTTTCTCTTCGGAGGGAGTACAAAACGGCTCTCCCGGTTCAAACAAGTGAGAGGTTAATAAAAAAATGCAAAAAATTATAAATTTTTCAAAAAACACCCCCCCAAAAAAAGCGTTCTCAGTTCTAACAAGTGAAGGGGTAATAAAAAAATATTGGTCAGAGGGTTAATTTTTGACCGTTTTTGTTGCCTACCAAGTGAGAGGGAAAATTTATTTGCAAATAGGGGGTGCAAAATGCCTCTCCCGGTTCAAACAAGTGAAATGAGTTTTTACAATGCCGAGATTATCAAAGAAAGCAAAATAAGAATGGGATTTTTTGATAAATTTTGAAACGGCCAGAAGAACATATTGTATTAAATGCAAAAATAAGTGTAAACAGAGCTACAAGATAATCATAGCTTTGTGTCCGAAGTACAAAGCCAAAAGAGGTGCTAAAAGCGATAAAAATCGCCGTGAATATGACAATAGCGGTTAATTTAATATAGCGATACCGATTTTCAATAAAAAGCCGATACAAAAGAGAAAAAATCACCGATTTCAGCACCGAATCAATACAGAATCGGAGGTGATACAGTGAATAGATATTTCAAAATGTCGGATGCCAAAAATTTTGTTTTCTATAAAGTGCCAAAAGCGTTGTTTGAAGAAAAATGCAGATCAGTTTAGACAGACGAAAAAATACTGTACGTTTTTTTGCTTGACCGAATTTATTTGTACGCAAAAACAGCTGGATAGATAAACAAGGCACACATTTTAATACCACGGACAAAGAAAATGTGATTCAACAATTTGAAGAGTCGCTTACAGAATTGAAAACATCATAAAGTAATAAGCTTTGCTGTATATATTCTTAAGTGAAATTTTATTTTTGTTGTGTTATTATTGTAGTGAAAACGTTCGTTAGCTTATTTCTTATATTTGAAGTTTATGGCTTAAATCATCTACATTTGTTTTTGTTAGTGATTTGCTATTTTGAAAAAGTAAGTATTCTTGATATGTTTTAGAAATAATATTTAACTTAGTACTAAAATTTACTCGTTTGTCGTTTGCAACGTTGTTTATGATATAGAATTATGATATAATAACCACATTAAGATATGGCCAAGGAATCGAGGAAGAAGTATGAATAACAATCCACGATGCTTATATAATAATAGTTTTGATAAATTTATAAATGAAGACGCAAATGCAATATTAGGTGAATTGTGTGACCGCTATCACGGTAACGCTTTAACCACAACGATTGAAGCGTGGAAGAATGAAATTACAATTATGCAAGACGTAATTTCGCAATTAGAAGATTATGACGGCAAAATTATATTTGAGTATGATATTCCGCGATTAGGCAAGAGGGTTGATGTTGTTCTTCTCTTAAACGGAATCATTTTTTGTTTGGAATTTAAGAATGGTGAGAAAAATATTCTTGAAAATGATATTGACCAAGTGCTTGATTACGCTCTTGATTTGAAAAATTTTCATAAGCTGAGCGAAGATAAAATTATAGTTCCTGTATTGATTGCAACAGAGTATAAAAATCATACAGATATAATTCAAATGTCCGTCTATGATGATAAGGTTGTCAATCCGTTAGTTACAGGCAAAACCGGATTATTAGATGTACTTTCTAAAATACTTTTCCGCTATCCAAACGAGTCAAAAGTTGATGATAATTGGATTATAAGTCCTTATGCACCAACGCCGACAATCATTGAAGCGGCAAGGTCTCTTTATGAAAATCATTCCGTCGAAAATATAACAAGGCATGAGGCGGATAAGGTTTCAACTGACAGAACAATATCCTATATTCTCAAGGTAATAAACGATAGTAAAACAAACGGAGAAAAGAGTATTTGCTTTGTAACCGGTGTTCCGGGAGCAGGCAAAACACTTGTTGGACTTGATGTAGCAATTAAACAAACTTATCAAGGACAAGATGTTCCTGTTGAAGACGAAGGTGCAGTGTACCTTTCCGGTAATGGACCTTTGGTCGCAGTTTTAACTGAAGCTCTTGCACAGGATAATCGTAAAAAATGTATAGCGTCCGGTGAGAAAAAGAAGCTCACAGACTCTAGAAGAGAAGTTAGCAAGTCTATCCAAATGATTCACAGATACCGTGACAATATGCTTGCTAAAATAAAAAATCCCGTTGAAAACGGTATATTGGAAATTGATCCTGAAAAAGCAATTAAGTTGGAAAAATCCGGTTTTGGTGAAGTGGAGCATGTTGCAATATTTGACGAGGCACAACGCTCGTGGACACATAAAAGATTAGCAGATTATCTCAAACGAGGCGGTACTTATGGCAACAAATTAAAAGTGCCTAATTTCCCAATGTCAGAAGCGGAATTTTTGATTTGGTCATTAGACCAAAGAGAAGATTGGGCAACTATTGTTTGCTTAGTTGGCGGTGGTCAAGAAATAAACACCGGTGAAGCCGGCATTTCGGAATGGATTAACGCCTTAAATCATACTTTTCCTGATTGGAAGGTGTATATTTCACCAAAATTGACCGAAGCTGAATATGCAGAAGGTAAAGTAAACGAACTTTTAGAGAAGAATAATCATGTTACATATTCAGATGATTTGCATCTTGGTGTATCTTTAAGATCTTTCAGGGCAGAAAAATTGTCCGCCTTTGTTCATTCTTTGTTGAGTTTTGAAGATAATGCGGCAGAATTGTATCAAGAAATCAAAGATAAATATCCGATTGTTTTAACACGAGATATTCAAAAAGCTAAAAGCTGGTTGCATCAAAAAGTTAGAGGTAGCGAGCGAACGGGAGTGTTAGTGACAAAAGAGTCTGCTCGTTTCAAGCCGCTTGGAATTCATATATTGCCTTCCGGTGATGAAAATGCAGTTCATTGGTTTTTGGATGATAAGGTGGATACCAGATCGTCAAATTATCTTGAGGATGCCGCAACGGAAATTCAAGTTCAAGGATTGGAATTAGATTATACGTGTTTGCTTTGGGATGCCGATATGCGATATGAAAATGGAGAGTGGCATTTTTACAAATTCAACGGCCATTCAAAATGGAATGAGCAAATCGCAGCAGATAGCGAAAATAAAAAAGAATTGCAAAAATATATGCTCAATGCTTATCGTGTCTTACTAACTCGTGCAAGGTCGGGTATGGTGATTTGCGTGCCGTATGGTAATGGCAATAAAACATCTACCGGCTTTTGGGAGGACAGCACACGTCTGCCGGAGTATTACAATGGAACTTATGAATATTTGAAAAGCTTGGGAATTGAAGAAATTTAACGGTAGCTCAAAATTCTGAATTTGCAGAGGTGGATTATGAAAATAACATACATTAACCACAGTGGATTTTTGGTTGAAACCGAGAACTGCTACTATGTTTTTGATTATTACAGAGGCGAGATGCCGAGGCTTGACAAAAGCAAGGAAGTTGTCGTCTTTTGCAGTCACTTTCACCAAGATCATTTCAATCCGAAAATCTTTGAAATTCTTGATGATATGGGTATGAATTATCAGGCTGTTTTGGCGAAAGATATCAGCAAAAAGAAGTATCCTGCCGGTGTGAAAGTTACGACGGCTTATCACGATCAAACCTATATTCTTGACAACGGCACACAGGTTAGTACGCTTCTTTCAACCGACAGCGGTGTGGCTTTTATCGTCGAGACAAGCGAGGGCGCAATTTACCACGCAGGTGATTTGAACGATTGGCATTGGGAGGGTGAGACGGAAGCCGACAACCGCCACATGACCTCCATGTATCGTGCCGAGATTGACAAAATCAAGGGCGCTCATTTTGGTGTTGCATTCGTTCCCCTTGATCCAAGGCAGGAGGAACACTATGCCGATGGTATGCTTTATTTTTTGGAACATGTCGATTGCAACGCCGTTTTCCCTATGCATTATTGGAACGAGCCGAGCGTGATTGATAGGTTTATCACCGAATATCCGCAGTATAAATTACGAATAAAAAATACAGAATCCGCAAAAGGAGAAGAAATATGAGCTTTAGAATGATTCACGAAAACTATAATGTTTCCGATTTGGATAGGTCGATTAAGTTTTATGGCGATGCGCTTGATTTGCACGAGGTCAGACGAAAAACGACTGACGATTTTATTATCGTTTATTTGAGCAATGATTCAAGCGATTTTGAGCTTGAACTCACTTGGCTTAAAGAACATCCGCAGCCGTACGATTTGGGCGAATGTGAATTCCATTTGGCATTTAAGGCAGATGATTTTGATTTGGCGCATAAAAAGCACGAAGAAATGGGTTGTATCTGCTTTGAAAATCCTGAAATGGGTATCTATTTCATCGAGGACCCAGACGGCTATTGGCTGGAAATTTTACCGTGATATTGAACTATACTATAAACAAAAAGAGTTGGGAAATACAATTTCTCAACTCTTTTATGTTTATGCAAGCAGTTCGTTTAATTTTGAAACTGTTTTTTCTTTTTCGCCGCTTCCTGTTGTGTTCAACCTTATGCTTGAGAGTAGCTTTCCGAATAGAATCAAGAAAAACAAATAACTATAATTAACCTTACGGAGCCGTTCGAGTAACAGCTCCGTTTTGCTTTGATTTTTTCTTGCTTTTCCCTTATAAACCCGCAATAATCATTGCTTTTAAGCGTTCTGTGTGATATACTAAACTTGTATAATTGTAACTATCTGAAAGCGAGGAAAATATAATGGATTCTAACATCGAACGCTGGTACTCAATGAAAGAAATATGCGAATATCTTGGCGTCAGCCGTGATAACGTACTTGATTGGATAGAAAGAAGAAATATGCCCGCAGCAAAAATCGGACGCCTTTGGAAATTCAAAGTCAGCGAAATTGACGCTTGGATGAAATCCGGTATTGCAGCGGATAAATAATCAGATTTCGGAGGTGCAATATGGTGCCTGAAAATAAATTAGGGCTTACCGATTTTGCCGAACTCGCACGAGAAGAAGAGCAAATCAGTAAAAAGAAAGCTGTTAATTTATTTGACTTTGCCATTCTCAAGCTACTTCCTGACGGAACATATAAGACATTAGCCGCTATTCATAAATACCTTTTTGAGGGTATTTATGACTTTGCCGGAGAAATCCGCACGGTGAATATGGCAAAAGGTAATTTTCGCTTTGCACCGCTTATGTACTTGCAAGCGGCACTTGAAAATATCGACAAAATGCCGCAGTCAACATTTGATGAGATAGTAGAAAAATATGTTGAGATGAACATTGCTCACCCATTTCGTGAGGGCAACGGTCGCAGTACTCGCATTTGGCTTGACCATATCTTGAAAAACGAAATCGGCAAAGTTATAGACTGGAGCGAGGTGGATAAAGAGGACTACTTACTTGCAATGGAACGCAGTCCGATTAAAGATGTGGAGATTAAAGTGTTGCTAAAAGGTGCGCTTACTGACGAAATAAACAGCCGTGAGGTCTATATGAAAGGTATCGACCACAGTTACTATTATGAGGGGTATTCAACCTTTAAGGCCGAAGAATTATAAAAACATTTCCAATACTTTGACTGATTCGGGGGATGTAATCATTTGAAAACAGATACAATTGAAAAGATTGCGTTACAGTTAATTGATAAAAACGACACAAAAGCTAAGAAAATTATCAACAGTGAATATCCGTTTGAGTATTTCAAGCGTTCAAAAAGAGGAGTTACGGATAAAATAAGATTTAAGCAGTGCATAAAAGATGGGTTTATTGATAGATACAGTGGCGAACGATTGGTTAATCCAGGTATATTGAAAGTGATTTCTTATTACTTTCCTGACGAATTTCCATATCAGCAACATTGGAAAATGGATGCTTGTCATATTGCATATTGGGAACTTATGCCGTCAATCGACCACATTAAACCGATTGCTTTGGGCGGTGCCGACAATGAAGAAAATTATGCGACAACATCAATGATGCATAACTTAATTAAAAACAATTGGACTTTAGAACAATTACAGTGGTCGCTTCATCCACCGGGAAATATAAAAGAGTGGGATGGATTAACTCAATTATTTATATCTTTGGTTGAATCCGATAAACAATTATTAAATGATTCCTACATAAAAAAATGGTATCTTCTTTCTAAAAAAGAAGATTTATAAAATATCATTCTTGAAAAGAAACGAGGTGCAAATATGCCGGATAAGAATTGGCAATTTGAACTTGAAGAATATATAAAACAAGGCGAACCCGACAAAGCCGAAAAAAGCGAAGCGTGGCAAACTGCCATCGGTTTGCAGGCTGTTGACGGGCTGAATACTTCTGACTATTTGTTAGACACCGCCAAAGAGCATATCGAAGGTAAAATCACAATCGACGAGGCGCAAAAGCGTATTCACAGTTACTATGAGCAGCGTTCTGTACGCACCGAAACGGAAAACGAAACCAAAGAGGCCGACATCGTTTCGGCAAGAATTGCAAAGTTGTTAGGAGAAAGAGCGTTTCAATTTTCTCCTGCCGAGTGGCTTTCGATTCATCGCAGATTGTTTGAGGGCGTATTCAGTCACGCAGGACAAGTCAGGCAGTACAATATCACAAAGAAAGAGTGGGTCCTGAACGGCGATACTGTTACCTATGCGGATTGGAACAGTATTAAGGAAACTTTGGACTATGATTTTTCCACAGAAAAACAGTTTTCTTATGAGGGTTTGTCCGTAGATGAAGCTGTAAAGCATTTGGCAAAATTTGCTTCCGATATATGGCAAATTCACCCGTTCAGCGAGGGAAACACCCGTGCTACTGCCGTATTTATGATAAAATATATGAAAACATTCGGCTTTAGCGTAAACAACGACGCATTTGAAAAAAATTCTTGGTATTTCCGCAACGCACTGGTTCGTGCAAATTATAACGATTTGCAAAAAGGCGTCCATTCCACAACTAAGTTTTTGGAAATGTTCTTTTCAAATCTCTTGTTAGATACGCATTATGAACTGAAAAACAGATATATGCACATTGATTATGCAGAGAGCAATTTCCAAAGTATCAGCCCAAAAGTTCCAAAGTGTCAATTTGATACTTTGGACTGCACTTTAGAAGAACTTGCAGTTTTAGAATTGGTCGCAAAGAATCCAACTATTAAACAGCAAGAGCTTGCAGAAGCAACCGGAAAATCCATTGCAACCATCAAACGAATTATGAAATCGCTGCAAGATAAAAACTATATCCGCCGTGAAAGCGGCAAGAGATACGGCAAATGGAAAGTATTGGTTTAAAATATAAAAATTAAAATTTTATTATCTCGAATATATTTTTTTAATTCACAGTTCATTGGCACCACTAATGCTAAATTTGTAAATTATGATAGATATTATAAAATAAGGAGTTGACCAAAATGGTATCAAATATTTGGAATAAGAACATTCCTGTAGAAAAAAGTTCTTATTTATGTGATAATGACATCACATTCTTCAATCTTGATGGATTCAAGCATGACAAAAACAAACTAACTATGATTGATTTATTTTGCGGAGCAGGCGGTTTTTCAGTTGGCTGCTCTTGGGCGGGATTTGAATCAGTACTTGGCATTGATCATTTTGAACCTGCTATGCGCACCTGGTTTTTTAACCATCCAAATGCTATTGGATGGTTAGGCGATATTACAAAAATAGAACCTAAAAAAATCAAAGAATTGCTCCAAAGCAAAGGAATTAACAAAATTCATTTAATAACCGGAGGAGTACCTTGCCAAGGCTTTTCTATTGCCAATAGAAAACACAATGATAATGATGAGCGTAAGTCTATCGAGATTTTATACAACCCAAAGAAGATAGTTTTATAAGGAATATTAACAATTTTTACATGTTGTTAAAAAGCAAAAATGTTATATAACGTTTTTTATAGTTAAATAAATGTGTATAAGTCATATCAGGTAGATCCTACATTGTTGGCAAGTATGTGTAATTCTTCTGAAATCTTAAATAATTACAAAATAAAAAGGATCACCGCTTTATGAATACTTACATTATAATAGTTTCTTAATGATTATGATTTACCACTAAAACTCCACTTGATGAAGCATATAAACAAAGCAACAATAGCATTATTAAAAGATAGCAAAAAGCATTATGGCAGCAATTATATGCCAAATAATAAAGAGCATTTAAATAAACTAATGGTATTATTAGAGAATCGAAATAGTTAGGTTTTATAGATGTTAAATGGACTGATAATGTTTCATACTACCGTTATTATATAATTCAGATCACATATAGTAAAATTTAAAATATCATGAAAAAGCGAGGAATCAAAATAATTTGAAATCATCAAACAATTCAAAAATATTCATAAGCCATCGTTCATCTGATGGTGCAATAGCCAATGCCTTATTTGACTTCTTCGTGGCAACTGGTATTTCAAGGGACAAAATTTTTTGCTCTTCACTTCCCGGAAATGATGTAAAAGAAAAGATTTCTGCTGAAGTAAAAGAGACTATGAATAACAGTTGTCTAAATATAGCTATTCTTTCGGATGAATACTACAAAAGTGCATATTGTCTTAATGAAGCAGGAATCCTGTGGTTTCAAGATATTCCTGTTATACCCATTGCACTACCTGAAATTCAACCCACAGATATGATTGGCTTTCTGAATGATGATTATAAGATCAGAAGACTGGATAATGCTGATGATATTGCATATATTTACGATACAGTTTGTGCAGCGAGCACTTCCAAGCAAGCAAAAGCAAGTGTTGTTACAGCGGAAACACGTAAAATTATAATCAAATATCAACAGTTGATTTCCACTCGGACCTATCTTCAGAATTCTACAACCGAAGTATCTTTAAGTATTACTACAGATGACGAACGAATTGTACTATATTATTTGATTTTAAAGCAGGTTCGCAAAGTAACCAAGAGTACAATTTTACGCTGGCTACAGGATATGGAAATATATAATGTTAATGTCGATAATGCTTTCGATTTATTATCAACATTAGATAATGGCTGTATTGTGGATGGAACACTTGAATTAAGTAATGATATATTTAGGGAATATTTGTCAAAATCAGAACAAATAATTGAAGAATTACAACCAGTTATAAATTCTCACATTGATTTGAGTTCTGAAAGATTCAAAAGAATGTGGAACACTTCAAAATTTGATGATATTGTCAAACTTTTTATTGCGTATATAGTAGACGAAAAAATCAATAAATTCGGTGATCGTTGGATGGCTGAAGGACAAATAGAAGATATTAAAAAATGGGAAGATAAATATGTACTTGATTCTACGCTATCCTCTAATTACGGCAAGTGTTTATCCCTATTTATACATAATCGATTTGTATATGAAAGTGATTGGACAAGTTATGGCAATGCACGAGCATATACATTGTACTCATCTCTGAATGAATTATTATTTGATGCTCCCGCTGTGATTGTTGAAGAATTAATAAAAATTAAAGAAACATATTATTATGAGTTGCCATTTTAGTCTTTGTAAAAAAGGAGGTCATAAAATGTTAAAAATCGACAATGCTATTTATGACACAAACAAAGTAATATGTCGAAATATTTCTGTGTTTGATACCTCTGAACGAGGTTTGTTATCACAGAATATCTTGGCTCAGCTTAGAAATTTTATAGAGTATATCGTTCAGAAGGTTTATTCAAACGGTGTTGATACCGATCCCAATGATTATCAGAACAAAAAAGCTGCTTGGGAGTTTGTGAAAACCAAGGGAGATTTGCGATTCTTAAGCAAATTCCATAATCTTCTTCAAAAATCAGTATCTCACTATACATTTGACGAAGGCGGATCTGAAAGATTGATGCTTAAATATTACGAATACCTTCTTAAAATCAAGGTGTTTCTCAAAAGCAAGTATAGAATGGATGTTCTTGAAAACATTGACGATTTCCCATTAAACTTGGATGACAATTTAATGGAATACTATAAAAAGATTGCCGTTCGCATTGTTAAACCAAGTCATTATGCAACACAGAATCCGTATAATGACCGTGCGTACATACAGAAAATTAAACCTTTTTTTGTAAAGCATCATATTTTCTACGAAGTAACCTTCACGGTAGCAAGTGATAAAGCCAGCAAATTTGATAGAGTAATCGCATTTACCTCACTTGATCTTTCTGACAATTACGCAGTAAAACTTTCCATACACAATGATGCAATCGATGTACTTGGAAAAGTTATGCCTATTCAAATTATTGACAGTTGGGAAGTCTCCATAAGACCTTGTGAGGTTAATCGGTTTGCTGATTTTTTTGGCAGTCACGCTCAAATCGGAACCAGTAATAACGAATTTCGCAATTTGATGAGGTTCCTTACAATTACTCGATTGAGCCTTGTTGATTTGGTTGTCTCGTCAGATTCATATTATTCTTGGGCAAAAGCTAAATGTACTAAAGAAGCTAAAGTTACTCACATTTTTGATCTTCTTGACAAATCTCGTGACCTTATAAAAGACAACGAGCCGGGAAGCAACATTATTCGTTACTTTCTCCACAAAATGAATAACAAAGTTATGAGACATCAGTATAGCAGAGAATCATGCGAAAGGTTGTCTAATTTACATCTGTGCTGGGGTTGTATTCCTTTTGATCAAATGCCCTATGCAACATCTTTGATTAAACATAATCCACGAATTTATGATTTATTTGAATGTATCAACTCAAGCAATAGAGAATATGAATTCCTTGCTCGTACGATACAGAACAATACCGAACAAGGTGGTGTTCTATTTACACCATTAAGCGAATTGGAACGATTTGAAGATATTAATGATTTAATAAGAAAATACAACTCCCTTGTATATGCAAAAAAACACGCTGAGCGGTATCTTAAAATTTACAAAGACCATCTATATATGAAAGGGTATGTTGACGATACCACAAAAATTATTGAAAAGCTAAAAGAACTCTCTTCAACCGGAATGTCCGGTTATAGTAATTTTGTAAAATCATGGCTTTCTAAAAATCCTTCATACCGGATTGATAGTAAAGAAAAGCTTAGTGCTATTAAAACAATATTCTCAGATTCTCATGTTGCTCTAATTTATGGTTCAGCAGGAACAGGAAAGTCAACTCTTATTAACCATATTTCAAACCTCTATAATGAGCGTGAAAAACTGTACTTGGCAAATACGAATCCGGCTGTAGATAATATGCGTCGAAAAGTAAATGCAAGTAATTGTGAATTTAAAACAATTGCAAAATTTTTATCAAATTATAACACCAATACAAAATGCGACATCTTATTTATTGACGAGTGTAGTACTGTAAGTAATAAAGATATGAGAAACATTCTGGAAAAGGCTACCTTTAAACTCCTTGTGTTAGTCGGTGATGTGTTCCAGATTGAGGCAATATTGTTTGGAAATTGGTTTAGCATCGCACGTACGTTCATGCCAGAAACATCGGTTTCTGAATTGTCAAGACCTTATCGCAGTACAAACGAGAGATTACTTACTATATGGGATAGAGTCCGAAAACTCCAAGATGACATTCTTGAACCATTGGTGAAAGGTAAATATACCGTGAGATTAGATGAGTCCATTTTTGAGCATTCAGAAGAGGATGAAATCATATTGTGCTTGAATTATGACGGGCTTTACGGTATCAACAATATCAATAGATTTTTGCAGAGTAGCAATCCTAATACTGAAATTGTTTGGGGAATCAACACTTATAAAATTGGAGATCCAATTCTATTTAACGAATCCGATAGATTTGCACCTTTAATCTATAACAATATGAAAGGGCGAATAAAGGATATTGAAACAACCGAGAATAAAATCCGTTTTGATATTGAACTTGATATTGCTATTACGGACTGGGAAGCTGAAGATTATGATTTTACCTTAGTTGGAACATCCGATAAAGGAAATTCTATTATTAGTTTTTGGGTGGACAAGTATCTTAGCACCGATGATGATACTGATTCTTCAGATGCTATTGTACCTTTTCAAGTGGCATATGCGGTTTCAATTCACAAAGCACAAGGTTTAGAGTATAAATCAGTCAAGATTGTTATTACAAACGAAGTGGAAGAACTTATTACCCACAATATTTTTTATACTGCTATCACTCGTGCAAAAGAAGATTTAAAAATTTATTGGACTCCGGAAACGGAGAAAAAGATTCTTGAAGGATTGTCATTAAGGAACTATAAAAAAGATGCAGCTCTACTTGCAACGATGCAAAACGTGTAATTCGAAAGGAAGAGATAAAGCGATGTTCGATGTAAGTTAAGTGCAGATAGTATTTTTATTTTCTTATAAAAAAATCATCTCACTATTCACAATTTTCATCGCACGATTACGAACACTATTCTTCTTTTGCACCCACAACATAATGTCGGTTGCTTTGAGTTCTTCGGTAACACCTTCTTTTTCGGCGTATTGTTTTACCAGCCGAGAAAAGAGTTGTTGGACTTGTTCTTCGGTATCGGCAAGGTAGGAATGGAGTTTCCCGGAAGTGAGCAGATTGTAATACAAAACTTTGCGGTGGGCTTTAAATAATTTAACCTGTGTTGTCCCCATACTCCGATATAACCGGTTTCTTCTTTCGCCGGTAAAGTTAAATTAGGCAAAAGATAATCGCCCTGCTGGGTATATGTACCGCTGAATTGTTCAAATAATGAGTTATTCATAGCAAAACCTCCTTTGATACTCAAATTGTACCAATGGAGGCTTTCTTTTGCGAATGTGCGATTTATAAATTTGTAAATTTTATGCTCGTACCAAAAATTACAACGAACTTTTGCAATCTGTGCCACTTTTCACGGCGAATAATGTGTATTCCCGATTTGTTCGTTATGTTCGTTATATTCGTTTGGTATTCGTTATATTTACTTTTTCATTTACCACTAATTTCGCTTAAATATGAAATTGATTTGTCGGGATTGAATTTTACCGAAAACGATAATTGATGCGAATTATGATGCACAATTAAAAAGGCGTTGGAGATTTGGTTCTCCAACGCTTTTGTTTTATATTTCTTTCATAAAAATATTATCGATATCACCGTCATAATTTTCGAGCTCATCGATCTTGCAAAATCCGTATTTTTCGTAAAGACCGATTATATTTGACGGAATATAAACTTTATCAAATCCAAACTTGCGAGCGTGATTTATTGCAGATTGGATAAGTTTTTCACTGATTCGATTCCCTCGATATTCTTCGTCAACAAAAATTGAACTTATCCAAGGAAAATAGCGATTTTCGGGATAGTAGTCCGTTTCAAGAAAAGTACAAAATCCGATAATATTATTACCGCTCAAAGCTATAAAAACACCTTCAAAATCTTGAAAATCATCTTGTTCCAATAGCTTGGCTAGATGCTCCCCGACATTCCAATGGCAATTATTTGCATAGGAAATCGTTTGATTCCAAAGATTACTGTTATTTTTTAGTTTTTCGATTTTAATTTCAAAATATTCATAATATGAAACGCTATAATTTTTACCGTCACTCGCAGTTGTTCGGAATTTCCGAACAACTGAATTTTCTTCAAGCTCGCCCTCTTCAAAAGTATTTTTAATATGCTCACTTACATTTGATTTGCTCGTTTGGAAAAGTTCACATAATTGAGCCTGCGTCAACCATACCGTTTCATCAACAAATCGAACATCAATTTTTGTATCACCGTCATCAGTTTGATAAATAACTATTTTGTCTTGATTGTTATCTTTATTCATTTCTTTAAGATCAATTTTCTGTTCTTTCATAGCGATTTATCCTCCTTTTATCATGGTACCATAATTGGCTTTTATATACAACATTTTCTTGTCAGTACAATCTGGGGCAGTTCGTTTTTAGATGAACTTAATAAATTAAGTGATTGAAAAATGAGCCGAGAGGGGATACCTCTTGGCTCATTTTTTGTGAACACACAACATTTATTTAAATTTTGATGATTATTTTATGCTTTATTGAATTGGCTTTTCATTGAAAAACGCTAGAAACCCTTGAAAACAGTGGGTTTTTATCGTAAGCCTCAATCATTATATGATTATGATACATAGGTGCTTACGAGTGTCATTTTTTCCTAAACCGCTATGCAAAATTCGTATGTAATCGGCTGAAGTTGGTTATTTTTAGCCCAATTTGTACGCTGAAAATGTACAGTTCGTACAGGACACATTACATTAACCATCTGGCCGCCGACAGAACCGGCTTGCTTTGAAGTAAGGTCGCCGTTGTAGCCCTGCTTGAGATTTACACCAACCTCTGAAGCAGCTTCCATCTTAAATCTGTTAAGAGCCTCTTTAGCTTCAGGAACTGTATTCTTTGCCATTGTAAAAACACCTCTCTTATCAAAAATTCGCAAAGCGTGCTGATATTTTGAATAAAATTTTCTTCAAAATATTTATCACATAATATCAAATCGCTCTTGCAAGTATAGTTTATGAAAAGTATGCGCTTTTACAATTGAAAAATTTTTACAATTAAGATATGTTCAAATTAAAAACATTTTTTTGCAAATTTCTTTTCCACAGGCAGTTTTAAATATTTTGTCATAAGCGTTTTGCACAGATGATTTCGGAAGGCTTTCCTCAAACATATTAACAAGAAAGTCTGCTTCAACAAGTATTTGCCAATCTATGCTGTTTATATTGTCGTATGTGTGGTGATGGGCTATTAAGTATTGCACTCTCTGTGATGTTTCAATATTAAATCCTAATTTTGCAAGAAGATTTTCAGCCAATTTCGGACCTTCTTTTTCCTGCAATTTGCCGCTGCAATTGCCGTATTTTTTTTCGCAGGTGTGGATTCCTATGTCGTGAGTGAGGGCAGCGGCTTCGATTATAAATAAAGTTTTATCATCAACCTTTTCATTTTCTGCTATCAGCTTTGCGTAGCTGTGAACTTTGCAAAAATGCTGAATCCTTTTTGAATCTCCGCTGTATAAATTTATCATTGACAAGTGTAGTTTGTTAATCATTTTTGTGCCTCTGTTTTGTTATCCTATTGTGATTTTTAATTTATGAATAATTTAAAGTTTGCTTTTATTATCTATGATTATTTATCTATATCGTACTATATCATAGGCAAATAGTCAACGAAAATGCAATTGTTCTTTATGCAGTGTGCCACTTTTGATTTTATTTTTGCATAAGTGCTTTGACTTTATGAATGAACGGTTAATTTTGCTCGGTATGAATTGTTTTTTTCACTGAAAAAGTTATAATGATTAACAACAAGGTTTGCTTGACTGTGAACGGAAAATATTACGGCGGGGAAATGATGATGTGCCGCTTATAACGAACGTGAAAAAATACAATGTAAAGGAAGTCTTGAAAATTGAAAAATAATAAATATTCAATAATAGTGAGCAGCCTGACAGGCAATACAAAAATGCTTGCCGATGCGATTTATGACGTATTACCAAAAGAAAATTGCGACTTTTATGGCAATGTAAAAACACAGATACCTCAATCCGAAATGCTTTATATCGGTTTTTGGACGGACAAGGGAACTGCCGACTGTGATACGTTGAAACTTTTGCAAAGCCTGAAAAACAGAAAAGTATTTTTGTTTGGTACAGCAGGATTTGGCGGAAGCGATGAGTATTTCAAAAAAATTTTAAGCCGGGTTAAGCAGTCTTTAGATTTGAGCAATGTTGTTGTGGGTGAATATATGTGCCAAGGCAAAATGCCTCAATCCGTACGAGAACGCTATGTTAAGATGAAAGAGCTAACCAATGCGCCTGCTAATCTTGATATGTTGATTGATAATTTTGACAGCGCATTATCTCACCCAGACGAAAAGGATATAATTAAACTTAAAAATGCTGTTATTTCGCTTTAAACGAGCCGGAGAGGGGAGAGCGGTATATGAAATTTGTGCTTGAATTGTCTTGGCTTTGGAAATCAATTGCAATAATTATTTTGGTTATAGCATTCTGTGAAATTTGCGCTTTATTGATTTGCAAGCTGATGAAACGAAAATTCAGTAAAAAAACAGCAATTATTATTGCTGTCGTTGCCACTGTCGCAACAGGTTTGGCAATTGTTTTGCTTTCACAAACGCCGAGTTTGTTAAATTCAAATTTATTGTGTATATAAAAAGCTGTCTCGCAGTTGAAGCGAGACAGCTTTAGTTTTGTTTGCAACAAAGACAACCACCTGCTATGCAGGTGGAAAAGGAAAAGCTT
>ERZ857965.507-NODE-507-length-55499-cov-20.934655_pt1 | contig 55499 bp, 43 predicted proteins | sample MGYA00519758_ERZ857965 | MGnify/ENA primary metagenome ERZ857965 (study PRJEB31778, sample SAMEA3449381) | human gut metagenome | biome: human gut; feature: human-associated habitat; material: faeces | place: United Kingdom | collected 2010/2012 ... | reverse complement strand
CGGCCACCTCGTCATCGAGGTGGCCGACGACGGACCGGGCTTCTCTCCCGCCGCCCTCGAACGCGGCTGCGAGCGCCTCTTCACAGACGACTCCTCCCGCTCCTCGCGCGACGGAGGCCGCCACTACGGGCTCGGCCTCCACGCCGCCTCCGAGGCCGCGAGCGCCCACGGGGGCTCCGTCTCGCTCGCCAACAGCCCCTCGGGCGGCGCGGTGGCCACCATCGCGGTCCCCCTGTGCGGGGCCTGACGACTCAGGCCCTCACAGCGGCGTGGCTCGCAACCAAACGCTTCCATCTTGAAACACGGGGAGTAAATCGCGAAATCGCAGGTGAAAGAGAGTAAAAAGGCAAAGAAAAAGCCTCCGTTCCAACATGGGAACGGAGGCTCGATAATCGAGTTTACTCACCAATGTCGCTGGTGGTTTTGCCGTAACTCTCGTACGAAACGAAACTCAGGAGCACAGTGCGGCACTCAAAAGTGCAGGTCAGAACCCTGTCAGCCTACTCCCATTCGATCGTCGCGGGCGGCTTGGACGTGATGTCGTAGCACACGCGGTTGGCGCCGGGGACCTCGGCCACGATACGGCCGGAAATGCGGGCCAGCACGTCGTAGGGCAGCTTGGCCCAGTCGGCGGTCATGGCATCGCTGGACTCGACGGCGCGCAGGATGATCGGGCGCTGATAGGTGCGCTCGTCGCCCATGACGCCCACGGACTTAATGTCGGGCAGAACCGCAAAGTACTGCCAGCAGCTGTGCTCGGAGTTGCGCTCGCCGGTCTGCTCAAACAGACGCTGGTTGTAGGCGTCGAGCTCCTCGCGCACGATAGCGTCGGCGTTCTTGAGAATCTCGAGCTTCTCCTTGTCGACCGCGCCGATGATGCGGATGGCCAGACCCGGGCCCGGGAAAGGCTGGCGGAACACGATATGACCCGGCAGGCCGAGCGCCAGACCAAGTGCGCGGACCTCGTCCTTAAAGAAGTGATCGAGCGGCTCGATGAGGTCGAAGTGCACGCCCTCGGGGAACGGGATTAGGTTGTGATGGCTCTTGATGGTGGCCGTCTTGCCGCCCGTCTTGCGAGCGCCGGACTCGATGATGTCGGGGTAGATGGTGCCCTGGGCCAGGTACTTGACCGGCTTGCCGTCGGTCTCGAGCTGCTGCGCCACGGCGAAGAACTCTTTCCAGAACTGCGTACCGATGATGCGGCGCTTCTCCTCGGGCTCGGTCACGCCGGCCAGAAGCTCGGCATAACGGTCCTCGGCGTGGACGTGGATAAAGTCGACGTCAAACTGCTTGGTGAAGACCTCCTCCACCTGCTCGGGCTCGCCCTTGCGCAGCAGGCCGTGGTTGATGAACACGCAGGTCATCTGCTTGCCCACGGCGCGGGCACCCAGTGCAGCCACGACGGAGGAGTCAACGCCGCCGGACAGGGCAAGAATCACGCGGTCGTTGCCGACCTTCTCGCGGAACTCGGCCGTCATGGTCTCGACCAGGTTGTCCATGCTCCAGTTGGGCTCCAGGCCGCAGATCTCAAACAGGAAGTTGCTCAGCAGCTGCTGACCATACTCGGAGTGCTTGACCTCGGGGTGGAACTGCGTTGTGAAGATCTTGCGCTCGGGGCACTCCATGGCAGCAACCGGGCACACGTCGGTGCTGGCGGTAACGGTAAAGCCCTCGGGCACCTCGGAAACGGCGTCGCGGTGGCTCATCCACACGGTCTGCTCCATGGGCGTAGAGTTAAAGAGCTTGGCACCAGCCGTGCGCGTGATGGTGGCGCGGCCATACTCGCCCACCTCAGAGTGGCCGACCTTGCCGCCGAGCGTCACGGCCGTGATCTGATGGCCGTAGCAAAAGCCCAGGACGGGAAGGCCCAGGTCAAAGATGGCGGGATCGATAGACGGAGCGTCCTCGGCATACACGGAAGCCGGGCCGCCGGAAAGGATGAGCGCAGAGGCGTTCATCTCGCGAATCTCGTCGGCCGAGATGTCGCAGGGGACGATCTCGGAATACACGTTGAGGTCGCGGACGCGACGGGCAATGAGCTGACCGTACTGCGCACCAAAGTCGAGTACGAGGACCTTTGCGGAAGCCTTTTGATCCATGGTTCCCCCTCTTGTTGGCGGGGAGCCGGTGCCCACCCGCGTGAATGAACGAAAATAACCTCCATAGTGTACACGTTATATGGGGTTTCTCGCCCCTCGCAGCCATCAGCGCACGGCAAACGCACGACCTGGGCCCTTATTTGACGGCAATTGAAGTGTTTTCAAACGTTACAGATGATGTAATACGTTTGAACATTGGACGCCCTGTGCCACAATACTGCCGAACGACTCCGCCTCTGCGGCGGCAAATACGATAGGAATACCAGCATGAAGCGCATCCTTCTCATCGCCACGGGCGGCACCATCGCATCGACCGAGGACGGCAACGGCCTCTCCCCCGCCCTGACCGGTGAGGAGCTCGCCCAGAGCGTCCCCGAGATCTCGGGGCTCTGCGAGCTCGACGTCGTGCAGCCCATGAACATCGACAGCACCAACATGCGCCCCAGCGACTGGATGTGTATCCGCGACGTCATCGTCAAGGGCTATGCCGACCACGACGGATTCGTGATTCTACACGGCACCGACACCATGAGCTACACCGCGGCGGCGCTTTCCTATCTGATTCAGGACAGCCCTAAGCCTATCGTGCTCACCGGCTCGCAAAAGCCCATGGGCAATCCCTTTACCGACGCCAAGCTCAACCTGTACCAGAGCCTGCTCTATGCGCTCGACGAGCATTCGCACGACGTTTCGATCGTGTTTGGCGGCGTAGCCATTGCCGGCACGCGCGCCCGCAAGCAGCGCACCATGAGCTTTAACGCGTTCATTAGCGTCAACTATCCGCCCATTGCCTACATCCGCAACGACCGCATCGTGCGCAACGGGCTCCACGGCACGCATCAGGGCGAAAACCCGGTGCGTTTCTACGACAGCATCAACCCACGCGTGTTTGTCCTTAAGCTTACGCCCGGCGTGAACCCGGGCATCCTCGACGCCCTTGCCGACAGCTACGACGCCGTGATTCTGGAGACCTTTGGCATTGGCGGTATTCCCGAGTTTGGCGAGTCCGGCGAGTCGTTCCAAGAGGCAATTTTCCGCTGGGTCGATTCGGGTCGCACCGTCGTTATGACCACGCAGGTCCCCGAAGAGGGCCTCGATCTGGGCGTTTATGAGGTCGGCCGCGCTTACGCCGATCATCCGGGCATTCTGCGCGGCGATGATATGACCACCGAGACGCTCGTGGCCAAGACCATGTGGGCACTCGGCCAGTCACGCGATGCCGCCGAAATCCAGCGCCTGTTCTACAGCCAAGTCAACCACGACCGTATCCCGATGGCGTAATCTCTAAGGCAGCTCCACTTATCGCAACCTTAAACGACAGGTGGTCCCCCTCGGGCCGTGCAAAAATCGGAGTATTCTGCAATTTCTCCGCCGGAGGCATAGAATCGACCGATTGTTAGACGAACTTTTAGGACGAGGGTTCCGTCTAGTAAATATTTATTCCTCATTTTTATTTAGTATGTGGATTAACTACTGCCAAAAAGGCAAAGCCAGCCGCTCGAGCTACCATCTACGGCCAAACTGGTGCTGAATACTCGCGATTTTGCACATCGCAACCAGGGGGACCCGCCCAAAGAGCGTCAAATACAGCGGGGAACGCCCTATCCGATACCCTCGAGAAGCTCTGACACCGTCATGCCGAGTGCGGGTGCGATTTTAAATAGAACCTTGAGCGTGAAATTTGCCGTCCCATCTTCGATTCGGTCGAGGTAGGGTCGGCTGATTCCTGTCGCCACACAAAAATCAACCTTGGAGATACCAAGGTCCCTGCGTGTCTCTTCGACCCGCCTGCCAAGAATCTGTTTCGCACGTTCGTCCATGCAGCCGAGTTTGAAATGGAGCCGAACATAAACGTAAACTATAGTTTACGTTTTCCCGAATACACAGGAGTTTTCTATGTCGGGTTCTTCGGTCCGCATGCACCGAGCCACGCTTCGCACAAACAGCGCACCGCCCAAGCTCGTCGTCGTTGAAGCAGAATGCCTTTCGCCCGATGAGCGCACAGCATTTGCATTGCTATCAAGTCGCGTCGTCGCCGTTCTGGTCCCTTGCCCGGCGCAAGGTGAACTTGCCATTCAATGCCAAACGCACGGCTGCTCGCTCAATCAGGTTGCCGTAATCGCAACCAGCCAACGCGGCCTGCCGCTCCTTTTAGAAGCCGGCATAGCACTCGCCCTTCGCGGCGCCGGATACGAAAACGAGGCCGCCGCCGATGTAGTCTTTCAACCACGATCGAGCGGCGGCCTCGCAGCAGCCATTGAATATGCGTGCAGGCTCGTTGCCTAAAAGGACAAGCTAGAAACCAAAACCAAAGCCCGTTCCGGTAATCGCCGAGTACATAAAGTAGACGTTGACCACGTTGAGGAACACGCCCGTGATGCAGCCGTTGCGCAGGTAGCGCTCGCACACGATGCGCGCCATGGCGGCGGAGTCGTCATTGTTTTTAGCCTGGCGTCCTGCCGTAAAGTACGTCGCCACGCTCAGCAGCAGGTTGAGCACCGGCAGTGCCAGCAACTCATAGCTCTTGCCCCAGCGCGTCGCCTCGCCGGCGGCATTAAACTTCGTTGCCACCTCGGGGCCAATGTTGGGGATAACACACGCCGCTACCACCAGCGGAAGCACTGCAAGCACCAGCAGCGCGATGCCCATGTAGCCGGCTTTTTTGCCATATTTAAACATGCGCGTCGTCCTTACACGTTAAAGCGGAAGTGCACGACGTCGCCATCGGCCATGACATAGTCCTTGCCCTCAATACGCAGCTTGCCGGCGGCCTTGGCGCCCTGCTCGCCGCCGAGCTCGATGTAGTCTCCATAGCCAATGACCTCGGCCTTAATAAAGCCGCGCTCAAAGTCGGTGTGGATGACACCGGCGGCCTGCGGGGCGGTCGCGCCCTGACGCACCGTCCAGGCCTTGACCTCCATCTCGCCGGCCGTAAAGAACGACTGCAGGCCGAGCAGCTTGTAGGCAGCCTGAGCGAGCACGTCCAGGCCGGGCTGCTCCAGGCCTAGGCTTTCCAGGTAGTCGGCAGCGTCCTCGGGATCGAGCTCGGAAAGCTCGGCCTCGATCTTGGCGCAGATCGGCAGCGGCTTGACGCCGTCGATGGGCGCCAGGTCCTCGTTGAGCATATCCTCGTCCACGTTGGCCACATACAGGATGGGCTTCATGGTGAGCAGGAACAGCCCCTTGGCGGCGGCACGCTCCTCGTCGGTCATCTCCATGGATGCGGCGCGCTTGCCCTCGTTGAGCCAGGCAAGCAGGCGCTTGGCAACCTCGAACTTGGGCATGAGCTCCTTGTCGCGCTTGGCCTCCTTCTCGAGCTTAGGCAGCTGCTTCTCGAGCGTGCCCATGTCGGCCAGGATGAGCTCGGTCATGATGGTGTCGGCATCGCCGGCGGGATCGACGAACTCGCCCGTGCGGCCCACCTCACGCATGACGTTGGGGTCCTTAAAGTAGCGCACGACCTCGCAGATGGCGTCGGTCTCGCGGATGTTTGCCAAGAACTGGTTGCCCAGGCCCTCGCCCTCGTTAGCGCCCTTCACCAGACCTGCGATGTCGACGAACTCGACCGTCGCCGGCACAATGCGACCCGGGTTAACGATGTCGGCAAGCTTTTGCAAGCGGCTATCGGGCACGTCGACGATACCCACGTTGGGGTCGATCGTGGCAAACGGGTAGTTGGCGGCAAGGCCGGTCTTTTTGGTAAGCGCGGTGAACAGCGTCGACTTGCCCACGTTGGGCAGGCCCACGATACCGATGGAAAGGGACACGACAGCTCCTTTTGGTACAGGTACTTCAAACCGTATAAGTATAGCGCCGCCGCAGCATCCGGGCGAATCCGGACACCGCGGCGGCGCAAATGAAGCAGAGATAGAGCTCGCTGACTAGTCCGCGAGCTTCTCCACCTGATCGAGCATCTTGTCAAGCTTGGCCTTTGCCTCGGCCTTGGCCTTCTGGGCCTCTTCGTGGGCCTTGGCCTTCTGAGCGGCCTTTTCCTCGGCCTCGGGGTCGACAACGACCAGATTGGACGCATCGTGCTCGACCAGCTTGAGCGCATGCTCGGGGCACACCTTGACGCAGGCTCCGCAACCTAGGCAATACGTGGACTCCAGTGCAAAGCGACCGCTTCCCACCAAATCGCAGGCAAACGTGGGGCACACGTTGACGCACTCGCCGCATGACGTGCACTTGTCAAAATCGCATTCCGGTGTGCTCACCTGCATATTCTGGGCAAGCTCGGGGTGGTTCTGCAGCGTCGAGAGCACCAGCTGGCGCCCGTGCGTGAGCGAACGGCGGCGCTTGGTCGTCGTGGTACCGCACATGGTGTTGAGCGTGCGCTCAAGCTGCGTGATCTGGTGACGGTGGGCCTTCAACTTCTGCGTCACCGAGGCCAGTGCCGCAGTCGCCGGATTGAGCTTGGTCACCGTCAGGCCCGTGGTGCGGGCAATCTTTTCCATGTACTCCTTGCGCTCGTACTCGCGGCGCTTATGGCATTTGAGGCTCTTGGAGTCGACCTCCAAGCCCATACCCGTGCCGGACCACTCCTCGGCCTTCGCAATCGCCTCGCCCAGAATGTCCTCACCGCCGGTGTTGCGGCACTTATCGCACACGCCCAACGGCAGGTAGACGCTCACGTTGGGATAGTCGGCCAGTACCGAGAACCAGGTCTCGGCCGTAATATCGCCCACGCAGGCGACGACGACCTCGTTTTCGCGCGGCATGCGCTTAAGGGCGCGCGTGCAGGTAACGTAGGCGGTCTCGTGGCTCGTAGCAGCAGAGACGATATCGTCATACAGGTTTTTGGGCGCCAGGCGCGGCGAGATGATTGCCTCGGTCGGACAGGCAGCGGCGCACAGGCCGCACTTGCGACAGGAGTCGAGGATCTCGATGGCGTCTTCCTCGACCTCGATAGCGTTGACCGGGCACACGTCCATGCACGCGGTGCAGCCGCTCTTTTCGTTTTTGCAGGTCAGGCACGGAATGGTGTTGCCGCGCGGACGCTCCTTGTAGTCGGCAGGATTCCACTGCGGCGCCGAGGGATCGAGTGCATCGGTCACGCCGCCAAGCGGGTTTTTAAGAAAGTCGAAACCCTTGCTGATCTCGATAATGTCATCAAACAGATCGTGTTCCTGCGCCATGCGCGGCCCCTCCCTGAGCAGTGCAAACAAGCAAGAGATAATGATACGCTATCGGCCCACACCTCGGGCAAATTACACGCGGTGCACCTTGAGGGAAATAACCCATGGCCTATCGCCGCCCCGATTGCACAAGGTCAATCAAGCGCCAAGCTATGCCTCGCACATGAGCTGCACGAGCTTCTGTTTGGTCACCTTGGCCTGCTCGTTGGCCATATTGCGCTCGTTTCTAAAGACCGCATCCGCAACGCTCATCAGGTCGGTATCGGAAATCTCGCCAAGTCCCAGCTCCGCGAGCGTCGTCGGTAGACCAACGCGCTGGCAAAACTCGAGCACCTGATCAAGCTCGGGCGCACGCTCCAGGCGCAGCTGCACCACCAGGCCAAATGCCACGGCCTCACCATGCATGGCCTTGCACTCGGGCAGAATCGTCAGGCCGTTGGCTATGGCATGGGCAAGCGCTAGGCCACCACTCTCAAAGCCAACACCCGAGAGCAGAATATTGCACTCGATCAGGCGCTCAACCGCTGGCGATGTACGGCCCTTTTTGAGATCGCGCTTGGCAGCGACGCCGCACTCCATGAGTGTGTCATAGCAGGCACGAGCCGCAACCAAGGCCAAGTGTCCCGGCGCGCCACCGTGCTCGTTGGCGCCGTGCGCCGCGGCGCACGAACGCGCCTCGAAATACGTTGCCAGCGCATCGCCCATACCAGCGACCGTCATACGCAGCGGGGCCGCCGCGACCACGTTGGTATCGACCACGACCAGGTCTGGATTCTTCTCAAGCATCAGGTAGCGGTCGAACGACCCATCCTCGTGATACAGCACCGAAATCGCGCTGCACGGACCGTCCATCGACGCCGCCGTGGGACATACGCACAACGGCAACTCGGCATAAAACGCAACGGCCTTGGCGATATCGAGCATCTTGCCGCCGCCAATGCCCACCACCATGTCGCAATACTCGGCCCGGGCTTCCTTGGCCATTTCGACAACGGCATCTTCCGTACACGGACCGTTGTAAATCTTAAAGAACGGCTCGCTTAGATCTTCATCCAGAAATCCATCGACGATCTGCCTGCACAGCCGATCCTCGGTGCCCTGGTCAAACAAGACATAGGCAGCGCAGCCCAACCATGACAAATACCTGCCCTGACGCGAAAGTTCGCCCGGCCCCTGAACATACCGGCCAGGACCGCCATAAACCATGGGAAGCGCCATACGAGAATCCGCCCTTCATCAAACAACGATTGGTGCAAAGCAACCTGACCCCTTTGCACCATAGCAAAAAGGGGCCTCGTGCATAGAGCACGAGACCCCTTGCAAGACAGCGAGAGTCGATTAGAAATCGATGTCGGTGTCGTAGTAGCAGGCCTTGAGGATCTTCTCGAAGTCGGCAGCCTTGGTCTCACGCGGGTTCTCCGGCGTGCAGGCGTCGGTCTCGGCGTTCGCGGCGATCTCGGGCAGCTTGGCGAGGAACTCCTCCTCGGAAACCATCTGCGGGTTCTCGGCGTCGACCTTCACGCCACCATTCGCGTAATCCTTGATGGACTGCGGAATGTTGAGCTGGTCGTTGAGGTCGCGAATCTTCTGGACGAGCGCTGCGATGAGCTCCTCGTTGGTCTCGCCGGGAAGGTGCAGGATCTCCTTGGCCACGTAAGCGTAACGCTCGGCAGCACGCGGGTCCTTGGAGTTCCACTGGATGACCTTGCCCAGGTACATGGCGTTAGCGGCACCGTGGATGATGTGGCCATTCTCGAAGGCAGCACCGGTCTTGTGAGCCATGGAGTGAACAATGCCCAGCAGGCCCGAGGAGAAGGCGATACCGGCGATGCACTGAGCCTCGTGCATGTGCTGACGGGCCTCATGGTCGCCAGCATAGGACTTGGGCAGCCACTCGACGATCTCGCGGATGCCGTGCAGAGCGTTGGCGTCGGTGAACATAGAGGCGCAGGTGGAAACGTAGGCCTCCATGCAGTGGGTCAGAGCATCCATGCCGGTGTGAGCGCACAGCTTGGCGGGCATGGTGTAGGTGAGCTCGGGGTCGACGATGGCGACATCAGGGGTGATGTTGAAGTCGGCCAGCGGGTACTTGATGCCCTTTTCGTAATCCGTAATGACGGAGAATGCGGTGACCTCGGTAGCGGTGCCGGAGGTAGAGGAAATGGCGCAGAAGTGAGCCTTCTGACGCAGCTCGGGGAAGCTGAACGGCTGGATAATGTTGTCGAAGGACTCCTCGGGATACTCGTAGAAGACCCACATGGCCTTAGCAGCATCGATGGGCGAACCGCCGCCGATAGCAACGATCCAGTCGGGCTCGAAGTCGCGCATAGCGGCTGCGCCCTTCATGACGGTCTCGATGGAGGGATCGGACTCGACGCCCTCGAACAGCTTGACCTCCATGCCGGCCTCTTTGAGGTCGGCCTCAACGTCCTGCAGGAACCCGCCGCGGCGCATAGAGCTGCCGCCAGAAACGATGATGGCCTTCTTACCCTTGAGGTTCTTCACCTCGTGGCGAGCGCCCTCACCAAAGTACAGATCGCGAGGATTGGTAAAACGTCCCATACTGTGCCTCCTAAACAAGCCCCTCTTAGACTTGCGTATATAACGGAGCACCCAATTGGCTCCGTTAGGACCGGTTTGCGCGTTGCCGGCGATGACAATGCGCGATGTCTAAACGTCTCAACGCTCAGACAAACACTATTTTACCGTTCTGGTTGGTCAGTTATTCACCTAAAGCCGCCAATGATGAAACGTTTTTTCTATCCCTGAAGACCCTTGTGCGGCATTCATACTCCCAAGCTGGGCAAACGTTTTATCAAGGTTGACTACATATCCCGGGCAGGACCGTGCCCCTCCAAAATATGCACCGTTCGCCGCCAAAAATCGACCGTTTGCGGCACCGTGATACCACTCGGTCGTCCAAGGTGCCGACATTTGTGCGACATCCGTCTTCGTGGTGCAAAGGTGCAAGTCCAAGTGCGGCACCCCCGTTGTGCCACATGCGGGTAAACTAGAACTTTATATAGAAACATTTGAACCCTAACCGCAGCAAAGGAGGCCCCATGGCATTCGATCCCATTCAAGAGGATTGCCATCGCCTCGTTCTTGAGGCCTTGCGCCGCGACAATATCCCGCTCACCGACGCTGCCGCCGTAGAGCATCTGATGGAACAATTCACCCGCAACCCCGCACCGCTCATCGTGCACGACCGCGACCGCGCCGGGCACCTCATTGCCAAGGTGGTCGAGGCTGTCGACTACCGCATTCCCTTTATCCCTGACGATACCCAGGCAGAGCAGGAAGAGGCAGCTGCCGAGAACATGCTCCGCGAGGCAGCCGCGCTCGACCCCACCAACTGGGACGCTCAGCGCATGCTGACCGCCCTCGCCGCCGAATCCAACGAGGAATACGTGCAGTATCTGGTGTCCAAGTGCGACGAGGTGGAGCACGATCTGGCGCTTAAGATCGCCTCGGCGCAGGACCCCTACGAGCGCGAGGCCGCTGGCGACCTTATGCGCCGCCCCTACCTGCGCTGGCTTGCCGCCTTGGCATCGCGCGCGCTCATTAGCGGCCGCTATCGCATGTCGCTCGAAGCCGCAAACCGCAGCCTCGACTTTGCCCCCAACGATCCTGCCGGCGTCCGCCACACCGCGATGCTCGCCATGGCAAAGCTCGAATACCCCGCCGAGGAGCTCAAGCGCTTTCGCTCTGCCCACTCCGTCCCCTATCTCGCCAACACGCCGCTGCGCCGTCGTCCCAAGGATGCGGAGCGCGACTTGGACCCGTGGACGCTCATCGCGCTGATGAGCGCTGCCTGGCGCGAGCTGGACTACGAGGGCGCCGAGCGCTATTTGCGCATCCTTGCGCGCTCGTGTCCGCACGCAGCCGAGGCACTCTACTTCCAAACCGAGTTTCCCGATGGCGTCTATGCCCGCGTCAACGTGGGTGCGGGCTCCACCGACGAACTTGTCCTTGCGCTGTCCGAGGCGACGCCGGTACTGCAGGAGGGCCTGGGCGCCCCCGACAACGCCAGTTTTGCCGCCTGGGTCGCCACCAACGATATCGTGCGTTCCCAAATCGATGAGCGCATACTGCGGGCGGCCGAGCAGGGTTTGCCGTTTAAGGGAGGAGACCTCTAATGGATCCGAGCGTCTACATCCCCGCCTACCTGGAGCGCACCTATCTGGCGTCGCACCCCGAACTCACCGATGCAGCACGCGAGCTTGTCCATAACGACGTGAGCGTCAACCCTCATAAGTATGCGCAGACCGAGCATGCCCAGGCACTGCTGTCCTATGCCGGTGTTCATCGCCACCTGCTCGACGAGCTCCATCGCATCGAGGACATGGGCAGTGACGAGGAGTTCGAACAGACGCGTAATCGCCTGTTCGACGACATGCGCGATGAGCTGCTCAAAATTGTCCGCGTCGATGCACTGGCCGTCGACGCGCAGCTGCTCGCCATCATTTTGGCGGACACGCCCGTCGACGCCTGCCTGGGCGACCTGATGAAGCTCGAGGCGACCACAGCCGATTACCTGCAGCAAAGCGTGCCCGGGTTCGACATGGAGGCCCCGCACTACTGGGCCAATAATGTTTTGACCGACGGTGTCACCGCAGCAGACCTTACCGTGAGCGAGCCGACTCTCATCGGGTGGCTCCACACGCTCGAGGCCATCTCGCAGCTGTGTATGGCGAGCGCTCGCTACCGTGCTGCCGCCAACTATTCTCGCCGTGTTCTTAAGGCGGAAGGCTATCCCACCCGAGCTGCAGGCACCGTGCTACTCGCCCTCGCTCGCCTGGAAGACGAGGACGGCTTTTTTGCCCTGGCCCATCAGCTCGAGGAGCAGATAGGAGCCGATGCACTCGAGAACTCTCCTTGGTATCTGCTCGCCCGCACGATTCTGCTGTTCAAAACGAACAAGATGCGCCCGGCGACACGCGCGCTGCGCGAGTTTGCCAACCGCTGTGAGGGCGGCGCGTTCTTCTTGCTGAACCCCATGTACCAGACGCCGTACCTTCCCTGCCGGCCCGAGCCACACGATCCCTGGGATCTTTCGCACCAGGCCGTTTGGGAAGCGGACGGTATTATCTCGGACACTCCCGACTTTGCCCCCTGGGCCAATGCCTGCGAAGACGTGTCGCAACTTGCCCAGGAATTTGCGCGCCGCTACGGTTTTTAGTGACGCACTCGACCCGACCATGTCGTTTACGTTAGGAACGGTTTCATGAACCTCCGCTCATCTCTTGCCTGCACCTCGAGCGATATCGCTCGCTGGGGGCTGCGCTCCGTCCTTAAGCGCCAGGGTGGCGTGCTTCCCGGCCGCATCGCCATGAAGATCGACCCCGAGTTGCTGAGCGACCTCGCTGCCCTTGTCGACCGCAGCGTGGTGATCACCGGCACCAACGGCAAGACCACCACCTCCAACCTCATCGCCGACGCCGTTGCTGCCAGCGGTGCTACCGTGGTATGCAACCGCGCCGGCAACAACATGGAGCCGGGCGTGGTGGGCGCACTGCTCGAGGCGCGCAGCGGCCTCAAGCGAGCCGGCGGCAAGCGCGTGGGCGTTTTTGAATGCGACGAGCTCTACACCGTGCGCGTCCTGCCCAAGCTCAAGCCGACGTACTTCGTGCTGCTCAACCTGTTCCGTGACCAGTTAGACCGCTACGGCGAGATCGACCATACCCAAGACGTCATTGCCCATGCGTTGGAGCTCTCTCCGGCAACAACGCTTATCTACAACGCCGACGATCCGCTGTGCGCCTCGATTGCCGCGCGCGTTCCCAACGCGAGTATTGCCTTTGGCATCGACGGCGCCACCAACACCGAGTCCGACCGTATTAGCGACTCGCGCTTTTGCTCGCAGTGCAACGCCCCGTTGGAGTACGACTATGTGCAGTATGGTCAACTCGGCGCCTACCATTGCCCCTCGTGCGGTTGGGCACGCCCCGCACTGGTCCGCCGTGTGACGGGCGTGGAGCTCGGCTGCGACGGCTACAGCTTTGACCTGATCTTTGGATCTGCGCCCGACGCGGCTGCCGCACACATCGCCACACGCTACAACGGCCTGTACATGGTCTATAACGTTGCCGCCGCCTTCTTTGCCGCGCACGAGTTGGGCGTGGACACGGCGCTTCTACAGCCTACGCTCGATGTCTATGTGCCCGCCGGTGGTCGTATGGGGCGCTGGGATATCGCCGGCCGCACCGTCGAGGCAAACCTGGCCAAGAATCCCGTGGGCTTCGATCGACAGATCCAATCCATTAAGACGGCGGGCGGCAGACTCTGCGCTTTCTTCCTTAACGACAACGACGCCGACGGCCACGATGTTTCGTGGATCTACGACGTCGACTTTGAGCGCATCGCCGACACGCCGGGTCTTGTCGCCTTTGCCGGCGGCACGCGCGCACACGACATGCAGGTGCGCCTCAAGTACGCCGGCATCGATGCCGCGATTATCTCGGACGTCGCGCAGACAATTGGCGCCGTGGCAGACGAGGCCGCCGATGACACCTTCTACGCCGTCGCCAACTACACGGCCTTCCCGCCGCTGGTCAAGGAACTCGACGGACTGAAGGGCGCCACTGCCGACGCTGTTGCTGCCCGCGCCATAGCCCGTGCCGACGGCAGCGCTCTTCCTGTCGGCATCGCGCCAGTCGAGCTTTCGCGCCCGCTGCGCATCGTCTACCTGTATCCCGATGCCCTTAACCTCTATGGCGACGGCGGCAATGTTATCGCGCTCGAGCGCCGCTGCGCTTGGCGCGGCATCCCCGTTCGCGTGGACGAGGTCCGCATGGGCGAGTCGCTCGATCTCACCGACGCCGACATCGTCATGATGGGTGGTGGCTCCGACCGCGACCAGCTAGCCGTGGCACACGAGCTGCTCGCCCAAAAAGACAAGGTCGCGGCCTATGTTGAGGATGGCGGCTCGCTGCTTGCCATCTGTGGCAGCTATCAGCTGCTCGGCCGTTCGTACTATATGGGCGAGGATCGCATTGAGGGTCTGGGGGTCATTGCCGCCGAAACCGTACGCGGCTCCGACCGCCTGATCGGCAACGTAGCCGTCAAAACCGACCTGGCACCTGAGGCCTTTGTGGGATTCGAGAACCATGGCGGCCGCACGCTTTTGGACGCCGATGCCACGCCGCTCGGAACGTCCGTCGTCACGGGCACCGGCAACAACGGCGATGATGGTCTTGAGGGCCTCATCTACAAGGGCGTCATCGGCACGTACCTACACGGACCGGCACTGCCCAAGAACCCCGAGCTCGCCGACTGGCTGATCGCACACGCCCTCGAGCGCCGCGGCGATGCGCAGGCCACAGCCCTGCTGCCGCTCAAGCCCCTCGACGACGCCTACGAGCACGCCGCCCACGACGCCGCCATGAAGCTCCTCCCCTAACACCCCACCACCACAAAGGGGACAGGCACCTTTGTGGTGGTTTTGCCCCATCCCAGCTGTTTGTCTCAATCTGTAACATCTAGACCGTTAAAAGTCGTCTTACTGTTACAGAATGAGATGTTCGTCCCGACGTCTGCCTTTTGTCTCGATCTGTAACACATAGAGCCGATTTGCCCGCCCAGATGTTACAGATTGAGATATTTGAAAATCGGAACAGAAGCCTACTCCTTTGTGGTGGTTTTCCAGTTTGCCAACGATATACGCGCCGGCAAAAAAGTCTGCTATACTCTTTCCCGCTGTCCCCATCGTCTAGCGGCCAAGGACGCCACCCTTTCAAGGTGGATATCGCGGGTTCGAATCCCGCTGGGGGCACCACAAAATCTGAGAAGCCCGTTACCAATTCGGTGGCGGGCTTTTTGCTACCCATGCCCCGGGATTCGAACCCGGCAGGGTGCGGAGCTGAGGAAACGCGAAGCGTTTTCCAGCGCAGCACGCAAGGAGCGAAGCGACGCAGCGGAAGCGGGCGGCGCCAGCCGCACGCGGACATCCCGCTGGGGGCACCACAGAATCTGAGAAACCCGTTACCAATTCGGTAGCGGGCTTTTTGCTACCGATATACCAGGATTCGAACCCGACAGGGTGCGGATCACGGCATCATCGCAAAGCCAGTGGGCAAAAAATAGCAAATATGAGTACTGTTACCATTTTAGTAACAGCGATTTCATGCCTTTAGAAGTCGATTTGGACGTCAGGCGTCCTACGGCGGAAGAATTGCAGACGTTTATCGGCTAAGTACTTGTACATATGTTGCGTAACACTACATATTTTGCAAATAAATAATGCTACAGGACTTGTGACAGTACTCATATTTGACGTTTTTTGTCCACAACGCTTTATACCTAGGCATATCGGCGGCAAAACGGGCTTCAAAGCGCCCTTCGCAAACAAAAGCCGGGGCCCGCATGATGCGGACCCCGGCTCAATACCGTGACGATATGTCAGTTACGCTCTACACGTAGAACAGGATGTCGTCGTAGGTCGGAACCGGCCAGTAGTCGGCAGCCACGATCTCCTCCATGGCATCCACGGCGGCGCGCAGCGTATCCATAGCGGGAACGACCTCGTGCGCGTACACGTTGGCCTGCTCCTGGCCATCGAGGCCCTCGGCCTTCTGATGCACGGCGTCAAGCGCCTTGATGGAGTCGTTGATGGTGGTGATGCCGTTGCAGAGCTTGTTGAGCGTGTTCTGCTCGCACTGCATGGCGGCCTCGGCACCGGCGGCGCGGATAGTCTCAAGGCCCTTAGCGACCTTGGTGGCATAGGCGGTAATGACCGGGCGATAGGTACGACGCGCCTCGCGAACCATCGTGGTAGCCTCGATGTTCATGAGCTTGTTGTACTTCTCGAGCTTGCAGTCGTAGCGGCACTGAGCCTCGGCCTTGGTCAGGACGCCCGTCTCCTCAAAGAGCGCGATAGCCTTATCGGAAACAAAGGCGGGCAGGGCGTCGGCCGTGGTCTTGTTGTTGGCAAGGCCGCGCTTCTCGGCCTCAACGGGCCACTCGTCGGAGTAGCCATCGCCGGAAAAGAGGATACGCTGGTGGTCGGTCAGGACCTTCTTGCAGTACTCGAGCGCAGCGTCCTGGAACTCATCCTCGGGCGTACCCTCAAGCGCGTCGGCGAAGGACTTGAGCGACTTGGCCACGGCGGCATCGAGCACCAAGTTGGAGTCGGAGACGTTCTGCTCGGAGCCGCAGGCACGGAACTCGAACTTGTTGCCGGTGAAGGCAAACGGGGAGGTGCGGTTGCGGTCGGTGTTGTCCTGCATCAGCTTGGGCAGGGTATCGGCGCCCAGGTCGAGCACGCCGCGCGTCGCATGGACGGAAGCCTTGCCATCGATGATCTTCTCGACGACCTCGGTAAGCTGGTCGCCCAGGAAGATGGACATAATCGCCGGAGGAGCCTCGTTGGCGCCCAGACGATGGTCGTTGCCGGCCGAGGCAACGGAGGCACGCAGGAGCTCCTGATAGTTATCGACGGCCTCGATCACCGCGGTGAGGAAGACGATGAACTGCAGGTTGTCGAGCGGGGTGTCGCCCGGATCGAGCAGATTCTCGGACTCGGTGCCAAGCGACCAGTTGTTGTGCTTGCCCGAACCGTTGATGCCCTCGAAGGGCTTCTCGTGCAGCAGGCAGACCAAGTCGTGGCGGGAGGCGATGAGCTTCATCTTCTCCATCATGACCAGATTCTGGTCGATGGCCTCGTTGACCTCGCCATAGACCGGTGCGAGCTCATGCTGGCAGGGAGCAACCTCGTTGTGCTTGGTCTTGGCGGGAATGCCGAGCGCCCACAGCTCATCGTCCAGGTCCTTCATGTAGGCCGAGACGGTGGGGCGGATAGCGCCAAAGTAGTGCTCCTCGAGCTCCTGGCCCTTGCAGGGAGCGGCGCCAAAGAGGGTGCGGCCGGTGATGACCAGGTCCTTGCGCTTGCGGTAAGCGTCCTTCTTGATCAGGAAGTACTCCTGCTCGTCGCCCACGGAAGGAACGACCTTCTTGGGGGTCTTACCGAACAGCGCCAAAACGCGCTTAGACTCACGCGAGAGCGCGGTCATGGAACGCAGCAGCGGGGTCTTCTTGTCCAGGGCCTCGCCCGTGTAGGAGCAGAAAGCCGTGGGGATGCACAGGACATCGTCCTTGATAAAGGCGGGGCTAGTGGGGTCCCAAGCGGTGTAGCCACGGGCCTCGAAGGTAGCACGCAGACCGCCGTTGGGGAAGCTCGAGGCATCGGGCTCGCCCTGGATGAGGTTCTTGCCCGTAAACTTTGTAATGGCGGTGCCGTCGTGGTTGGGCTCCAGGAAGCTGTCGTGCTTCTCGGAAGTAATGCCCGAAAGCGGCTGGAACCAGTGCGCGTAGTGCGTCGCGCCCTTGGAGATGGCCCAGACCTTCATGGCATGGGCAACGGCGTTGGCCACATCCAGGTCGAGCGGCTCACCGCCCTCGAGGGTTGCAGCAAGGCGCTTCCAAATGTCCTTGGGGAGGTAGTCCTTCATGACTTCCTCAGAGAACACCATGGTCCCGAAGCGGTCAGTAAGTTCGGCCATACGGAACTCCCTTCGTATCGGCACCGCGTGAGAAGCGGTGTTGATTACTAACGAACGAGTCATAGCTTAGACTCGCCGTGTTTCCGCGACATTACCGTTATGTTGCTGTCGCGAAACCAATCAATGAGGTTACCCTATCAAGGCGGCGTTGCCACCCTCAACAGCCAATCAACTGCATAAATTGCAGACCTCTCTCCATGGTTTAAGGGTAGTCAATTTGGGATGGAGCTCTATTAACTGGTATTTTGCATCAGATACCAGTCTTTATAGTCCGTGCCTAGATTAGCCGCTCTGTTATAGAGAAAGCCGATAGCAAGGCATCTTTGATTGGTATCCTCAAATAGCGAGTGAAACTCCACCGTGGCACAGTGGTGCTGTAGAATCCTTACAACACATCACACTATTACGTATCTAGAGGAGCACGATATGCGCGTCGACGAGGTTTTTAAGCAGGCAGCATCCCAGGGCACCGCGCCCATTTCGTTTGAGATGTTCCCGCCCAAGGGCGAGCTGACCCTCGACACGGCTCGCGAAGTGGCAGGCAATCTGTGCAAGCTTTCGCCGAGCTTTGTCTCGGTCACCTGCTCGGCCGGCGGCTCGGGCAACGGTGCCACCACCGCCCCCATCGCGCATATGATTTCGAGCGAATTCGACACGCCCTCGGTGGCACACCTTACCTGCGTGGGCCGCTCGCATGCCGATATCGCCGCCAAGATCGACGAGTATCGCACCGCCGGCGTTGAAAACATCCTGGCCCTGCGTGGCGATCTCCCTGCCGGCGCGACCAAGGACGACAAGCCCGCCTCCGACTACGCCTACGCCCGCGACCTCATCCCCGAGCTCGTCGACGCCGGCTTTTGCGTGGGCGCCGCAGCCTACCCCGAGGGCCACATTGCCTGTGAGGATCTCAACCTCTCGGTCGAACACCTCAAGCAAAAACAGGACGCCGGCGCAAGCTTCTTTGTGACGCAGCTCTTCTTTGATAACGAGTGCTTCTACCGCTTCCGCGAGCTTGCCGACAAGGTCGGCATCACCGTGCCCATTACCGCGGGCATCATGCCGTTTATGGGCAAGTCCCAGATCAGCCGCATGGTCTTTATGTGCGGCGCGTCGCTGCCCTCCCCCGTCATCAAGATTCTCGCCAAGTACGAGAACGACCCCGAGAGCCTGCAGGCAGCCGGTGTAGATTATGCCGCCCGCCAACTTTGCGACCTCAAGGAGCACGGCGCCGACGGCCTGCACCTGTACACTATGAACCGTCCTGCGATCGCCGCGACCATTATGGAGCGCCTGGGGTAATGGAAAAACCGCACATCGATACAACCGCTGTCGAAGTGCCGGCCGACCTTGCGTCGCCGGCGCTTTACCGTGTCGATGCTGCGCACCATCCCCGTGTCGACCGTGCCGAGATGCTGCGGTATCTGGGTTACGGCGGCCAGCAGATTGAGCCCGAACTGTCACGACGTATTGAGCTTGTCGTTGAACGTCTGGAACTGGACATTGAGCCCCGTGGCGTGCGCCGCGTATTTGCCATCGATGCCACGGGCGTGGACGAACAAAGTGAGCCTTGCATTCGCTTGGTCGGCACCAACGTTGAGCTGCGAGGTCGCGATATCTATCGACATCTCAAAGATGCCCGCTTTGCCGCGCTCATGGCGTGCACCCTCGGCATGGACGCCGAGCGTCGCCTGCGCACCACGGGAGCCCAACATCCCCTGGAGGGCGCCGTGCTCGACGCCGCGTGCTCCGCTTACGTGGAAGCCGCCGTTGAGCAAATGGACCAGCAGGTCAAGACGGACGCCGCCACACACGGGCTCGCCGGCAACTGGCGCTTTAGTCCCGGCTATGGCGACTGCCCGCTCTCGGCCCAGCGCTCGATCGTCAATGCGCTCAATGCCACGCGGCTCATCGGGCTTACCGTCACACCCACCAGCCTGCTCATGCCCACCAAAAGCGTGACCGCGGTGATCGGCCTATTCGACGGCGAGGTCCACGACGCCCAGAGCCGCCCCACCTGCAATATCTGCCGCATGCGCGAACACTGCCGCTTCCGCGCCGCCCACACCACCTGCTATTCCAGCCATTAGGAGCCCCCGATGTTTACTCCGCTTATCACTCATGATTCTGACGGCACTGCATTGGCGGCACCCGTTGATGCCGCACGTCGCAACGGTGCCACGTACAAGACGCGCACGATCGACGACCTTCGCATTAAGGATGACCGCCTGCGTGCGGCCATCGAGGGCACGGGACACCTGCTGTTCGACGGCGGCATGGGCACCATGTTGCAAGCGGCCGGCATGAAGGCCGGCGCCCTGCCCGAGCTGCTCAACTTTGAGGAGTCCCAGGTTATCACCGATATCCAACGTCAATATGTCGAGGCTGGCTGTGACGTGATCACCGCCAACACCTTTGGCGCCAACGCCCACAAGCTCGACGGTGCTGCCACCGTGGCAGACGTCTTTGCCGCGGCCGTCACCTGCGCCCGCGAGGCCGGCGCCCGCTACGTCGCCGGCGATATCGGCCCCATCGGCGCGCTGCTTCGCCCCCTGGGTACTCTGAGCTTTGACGAGGCCTACGACCTCTTTGCCGAGGAAGTGCGCGCCGGCGTCGCCGCGGGTGTGGACCTCTTTATTATCGAGACCATGACCGACCTGGCCGAGATCAAGGCGGCTGTCTTCGCCTGCCGCGAGAACTCCGACCTGCCCGTCTTTGCCACCATGACCTTTGAGGAAGACGGCCGTACCTTCCTAGGAACGAGCCCCGAGGTGGCCGCCATCACGCTCGATGCCATCGGCGCCGACGTTTTGGGCATCAACTGCAGCCAAGGACCGGCCGAGCTTCGAGGACTCGCCGCACGTATGCTCACCGTTACCGACAAGCCCATCATGGTGCAGGCCAATGCAGGACTCCCCCATGTGGACGACGACGGCAACACCGTCTTTGATATCCAGGCCCCCGAATACGCCGAGGCCGTCGCCGGCATGATCGCCGACGGCGTGAGCGTCGTGGGCGGCTGCTGCGGCACCACGCCGGCGCACATGGCGGCCCTGCGCACGCTTATCGACAACCACACGCCCAGCCCGCGCCGCCGCAAGCCCAGCATGTCGGTCACGAGCGCCCAAACGGTCGTGGACCTTCCCTGCGACGGCCACAAGATCGCCGTCATCGGCGAGCGCATCAACCCCACCGGCAAAAAGCGCCTGCAGCAGGCCCTGCGCGACGGCGACCTGGACTACGTTGTGAGCCAGGGCATCAGCCAGCAGGAACAGGGCGCCGACATTCTGGACGTCAACGTGGGCCTGCCCGAGATCGACGAGGTCAAGATCATCCAACAGGCGACCGAACAGCTCCAGGGCTCCACGCTGCTGCCGCTGCAGATCGACTCCACCGACCCCGCAGCCGTCGAGGCCGCCGTGCGCCGCTACGCCGGCAAGCCCATCATCAACTCGGTCAATGGCAAGCAGCAGATTATGGATGAGATTTTTCCGCTGGTCGCCCACTACGGCACCAACGTTGTCGGCCTTACGCTCGACGAAGGCGGCATCCCCGATACCGCCGAGGCTCGCTTCGCCATCGCCGAGCGCATCGTGGCCGAGGCTGCCCGTTACGGCATCGGACCGGACCGCATCCTCATCGACTGCCTGGTCATGACCGCCTCGACCAATCAACGCCAGGCCGAGCAGATCCTGCGCGCCATGTCCCTGTGTAAGGAGCGTCTGGGCGTCAAATGCGCGCTCGGCGTGTCGAACATCAGCTTTGGCCTGCCTGCCCGCCCGCTGCTGGGCTCGGTCTTTTTGGCCGCCGCCTTTGGCGCGGGCCTGGACGCCCCCATCATGAACCCGGGCTCCAAGCGCTTTATGGATACCGTCTACAGCTATCGCGTCCTGAGCGTTGAGGACGAGGGCTCGACCGGATACATCGAGCGCTACGCCGGCTGGACCGATCCGTATAAGATCGCCGCAAACCCGGCAGCGGCTCAGGCCGCATCGAGTGATGCCGCGCCTGCTGCTGGCACCGCCGGCACTGACGGCAACGACGACCCGATTCGTCGAATGGTCGTCTCGGGCCGCAAAGGCGAGATCGCTGCCGAAACCGAGCGTCTGCTGGCAGACCACGACGCCATGGACCTCATCAACAATCACTTTATCCCCGCCCTCGACGAGGTTGGCGTCCTCTTTGACCAGGGCAAGTTCTTCTTGCCGCAGCTCATGGCCTCGGCCGAGGCGGCACGCGTGGGCTTCGACACCATCAAGCGCCTGATGCCCGCCGGCGAGATTGCCGACAAGGGCAAGATCTGCGTGGCGACCGTCAAGGGCGACATCCACGACATTGGCAAGAACATCGTCAAAATGCTGCTCGATAACTACGGCTACACCGTCTTTGACCTAGGCCGCGACGTCGACCCGCAAGAGGTGCTCAAGACCGTGCAGGAGCGTGACATTAAGCTCGTCGGCCTCTCGGCGCTTATGACTACCACGGTCGTCGCCATGGAGGAGACTATCAAGCTGCTTCATGCCGAGGTGCCGGGCGTCAAGATCATCGTGGGCGGCGCCGTGCTCACCCCCGAATACGCCAAGCAGATCGGCGCGGACTACTACGCCAAGGACGCCGCCGAAAGCGCTCGTATCGCCGAAGAGGTCTTTGGGCAGTAACACAACGGAAACAACCGAGCACCAAAACGTGTCGCATGCGCCACTTGGCACGTGCGGCACGTTAGAATAGATAAGACTATGCTCGTTTTGGCAGATAGGAGCGCAAGGATGGCGATCACGCCCGCAGAAATCGCGGAAACCCGCGGCATGGTTGAGGAGCAGAACCTCGACATCAGAACCATCACCATGGGTGTTTCGCTCATGGGTTGCGGTGACGAGAACCTCGACCGCATGTGCACGAAGATCTACGACCACGTGACGCACACGGCTGAGCACCTGGTCGAGACCGCCGAGAACCTCGAGCGCGAGTACGGTATCCCTATCGTCAACAAGCGCGTTTCCGTCACCCCGGTGGCGCAGATCGCCGCATGCTGCAAGGATGAGGACCTCACCCCCATCGCGCATGCCCTCGACCGCGCGGCCGAAACGCTCGGCATCGACTACCTGGGCGGCTTCTCCGCACTCGTCCAGAAGGGCATCGGCGACGCCGACCGCCGCGTCATCCAGTCCATCCCCCAGGCGCTCGCCACCACGAGCCGCGTCTGCTCCAGCGTCAACGTCGCCAGCCTGCGTGCCGGCATCAACATGGACGCCGTGCTCATGGCCGCGCAGACCATCATCGATGCCGCTAAACTCACGGCCGACCAGGATTCCGTCGGCGCTTCCAAGTTTGTCTGCTTTGCCAACATGGTCGAGGACTCCCCGTTTATGGCGGGCGCCGTCCACGGCGGTGGCGAGGCCGACGCCGTCATCAACGTAGGCGTCTCGGGCCCCGGCGTTATGGCCGCAGCCCTGGAGACGCTGCCCGATTCCGCATCGATGATGAAAGTCGCCGAGAAGATCAAGCAGACCGCCTTTAAGATCACCCGTGCCGGCGAGCTCATGAGCCGCGAGGCCGCCCATCGCCTGGGTGTCAAGAAGGGCATTGTCGACCTGTCGCTGGCTCCCACGCCCGCCATCGGCGACTCCGTCGCACGCATCCTCGAGATCATCGGTGTTGGCACCTGCGGTGGCCCGGGCACGACCTGCGCGCTCGCCATGCTCAACGATGCCGTCAAGAAGGGCGGCGTCATGGCCAGCTCCAGCGTGGGCGGCCTCTCGGGCGCCTTTATCCCCGTGTCCGAGGACGCCGGCATGATCGCCGCCGTCGAGGCCGGCGCGCTTTCGCTCGAGAAGCTCGAGGCCATGACCTGCGTGTGCTCCGTTGGCCTGGACATGATCGCCATCCCCGGCGACACCCCGGTCGAGACCATCGCCGGCATCATCGCCGACGAGATGGCCATCGGCGTCATCAACAACAAGACCACGGCCGTCCGCGTGATTCCTGCCATCGGCAAGGGCGTGGGCGACTGCGTCGAGTACGGTGGCTTGTTCGGCCGTGCGCCCATCATGCCGGTGAACCCCAACGCCGGCACCGTGCTTGCCCACCGCGGTGGACGCTTCCCGGCGCCGTTGAACTCGCTCAAGAACTAGCTGAGGGGACTGGCGAGGAGCCCCGGGGAGGGCAAATATATAAGGTCGCCTGCTCGGACAGTCCTGACTCGCACGGAGAGCACATTAAGTGCTCTCCGGCTCGTGCGGAACTCGCGATCGACCTTATATATTTGCCCTCCCCGGGGCTCCCGCACAACGGGACCTCAGTTGGGTTCTATCCCGGTTGCAGTCGCTTCGCTCCTGCACCACTTGGCTGGTGCGGCGGTTTGGCGTTGGAACGGTTCTTTTTCTGATATATGCTTGTTGCGGCTCTTCTTTTGGGAGGGGCCGCTTTTTTGTTGCTAGGAGGTTGGCCCGTGGTTGATGGGGAGAATCGTTCTGAGCTGCTTTCCACAGATTGGAACCAGGAGTGGATGCAGATGCAGGCCGCTCGGCATCGGGCTGATGATTCTTTTGAATGGGATAAGCGGGCTCGGCATTTTCGGCCGTTGGAGACTGCCCCTTATGCTCGGGATTTTATAAAGCTGTTGGCGTTGAAGCCTGGTGAGTCGGTGCTTGATATGGGGTGTGGGGCTGGGTCGATTGCTATTCCGCTTGCTCAGGCTGGGCATTCCGTGATTGCTGCCGACTTCTCTCCTGCCATGTTGGGCACGCTTGATGCCGGCATTGAGTATTACGGGCTCGAAGATCTTATTACGCCGCTTGAGCTTGCTTGGGATGATGTCTGGTATTTGGTTGGACCGATCGCAAAAGCGGTAGATGTTGCCTTTGCCAGTCGGTCGGTTACGACGACCAACCTAAAAGGCGCGCTTGCCAAGCTTGATCGTACGGCTCGCCGGCGTTGTGCTGTCACGATGGTCGCCAACTCCAGCCCGCGCTATGACCTGCACGTGATGAACGCCATCGGCGCCTCGGTTACCTGCAGTAATGGCTTTGTGTACGCCTTCAACATCCTCATTCAGATGGGTGCGTTGCCGCAGGTTACGTACTTTGAATCGCCTCGTCGCGATACCTTCGATAGCCTTGAGGCAGGTGTGGCGGATTTTTCCCGTATGCTCGAACATGGCAACGAGGATAAGATCGACCGCCTGCGCGACTATATCGCTCAACACATGATTGAGAACCCCCATGCCGGCGAGCCGGGCTCCAAGGGCGTGCCGCAGGGGCGCTATATGCTCGATCATGTCCGCAAGGTTCGTTGGGCGTTTATTGCATGGGAGCCGGTCTCTGCGCCCAGCTCATAGCCTGTTCGCAGCCCGCACCGCCCACTCACTCGGCATCCGCATTCTTTGCGAACTGGGTAAACGCGCTCCACACCGCGCCGTTCCTGCGCTATCGTGGGACAGCTCACGTAGATTAAGGCCCCGTCGCGGGGCGCCCCATACATAGAAAGCGAGAACCCATGGCACTGACAGGAGCACAGGTCAAGCAGCTTCGCAGCATGGCCCATCACCTCAACCCCGCCATCATCATCGGCAAGTCCGATATCAACGAGGGCACCGTCGAGCAGACGGTCGCCTACCTAGAGAAGCACGAGCTCGTTAAGTGCTCCGTGCTCGATGGCTCCAGCCTTTCCGCCCGCGAGGCCGCCGAGGAGCTCGCCGAGCGTTGCCACGCCGACGTCGTTCAGGTTATCGGCCGCAAGTTCTCGCTGTATCGCGAGTCCTCGCGCAAGGACATCGAGAAGATCAAGCTCGTCTAAGAGTCAATGATCCGGCGAGCCAACACATAGCAAGCTTACGGGTGCCCAAGTACTTCGGGCGCCCGTTTTTTATCGCTCGACCAGCACGCGATTGAGCCGCCCCTCCACCAAGCGCTCGTATAGACGCCGCGTCTCGGGCTCGGGCACGCCATTGACCTGCTCCCTCAGATGGTGCATATGCCCGCTGTACAGCTCGACGATATCGCGCCGCCGCCCCGCCGCGCTGTAGACACGCATGGCGCAGCGCACCATATCCTCACGCGCCGTTTCCTGCCGAAGCCCCGACTCCGCCAGGCAAATCGCCGACTGCAGGTCGTTTTCTTCTAGAGCGGCATTTGCTCCCTTAATCATGCAATCGATGTACTTTGACTGCATAATGCGCCGCATGCGCAAAAAGTAGGTGGGATTACAGCCATTGGGAACATACAACGGTCCGGCATAAAGCTGCTCAATCTTAAGGCACAACTCGACCAGATGGGGCCCGCGCGCACCCGTGCGATTTCCCAAAACCTCGCGGCTTATCTGGTCAAACAGCCGTACATCGGTCTTGACGTAGTCGCCGTTGAGCCCAATGCATTCATTTTGGATGAGCACGCATGACTTGCCATCCGGCGTCGGCCCCAAAGCCGACCGCAAGCGCGATATCGTCGAGTACAGGTTGTTGCGGGCGCTATTGAACTCGGCATGGGGCCACAGCTCCATGGCCAGCGTCTCACGATCGACGAGCGCATCCATGCCCAGCGCAAGCCGCTCGGCAAGCGTCGCCGCCTTCTTGCGGCGCCACATTTTGTCCGTGATGGGAAACCCGTCGCGCTCGGCGCGAAACGCACCAAACATGCGAATCTCGATATGGTCGATGGTATCAACGGCTTTAACCTCGCCGGCCTGGAATAGGCGCTCGCTCTCCCCTTCCAAATCGTCGCGCAGCGAGTACCGCGACAGCTCGCGCACGGGAAGCTTCTTGCGTATCCTGGCCGCCGGCTCGCCCAGACAATGCATGGCAAGGCGCGCAAAGAGCCGATACGATGGCTCTAGAATCCCCGCACGATTCATGGACATCCAGGCCGCAAGGTCGCTGTCTCGGCCCGCACAGGCCAAATGCAGCGCCACCATCCAGGCTTCTGCGCCACCAACCTGCGTCTGGCTTATATCGAGTAGTTCCGCTTCCTCGCGCACCGAAACCATCGAGGTGTTACGCAGATATGCCGCGCGTTCCAGCAGCAATGCGTTATCGCGCATGTACGCAATCGACTCCTCGGCAAGTTTGAGCACTTGGACCGCACGGAACTTTGCATTAACCGGCCGTCCCTCTGCCAGCGACTGCCAACCTTCTAGCAACAGGCCAAACAGCTGAATCTGGTTGTCGCGCATGCGCACGGCAAAACGATCGAGCTCGTTGAACGCCGCGTCGTCGGTTACCGGCAAGCCGGAAAGGAGCCGCCGTGCCGCCAACACCATGCGCACCCAGATAGCCACCGCCTTAAGCCCGCGTACGTCGAGCGCCTCCCGCACCACCGTCATCTCGTCGTCGCGCTCGTCGGTTCCCGCAAACGACCCATCAAAGAGCTCCACCAGCATGCTATCGGCCCGTATAACAATCCCCGCGATGTCGAGCTCGCAGTCGTAGGCCTTGCTCGTTTTGAGCTGCTGTAGAACGCCGCCGTCATCTCCCCGCTCGGTCAGGCAGCGCTTAACCTCGATATGCGCAGACAACATATCAAGTGCGGTATGGGATGTCTCGATTTCTGGCACGGCCAGGTTCGTAGGAAGCCCAAGCCCGTTGTCCCCATAGCAAACAGCCGTCAGTGTCTGGGCCACCCTCCATGAAACAGGGTCTATTTCGCAGGCCGCCCGTTCGCCCCCGCGCTCGATGACCGATGCCATATAGCGAGCGAGCTTTGTATTGGACACGCTGACCGCTGCCAGATATACGCCGAGCGCCTCGGCAGGCGTTGGCTCTGGAGCCGGATCGTCAGCATCGATCTTGCCCAGCGCTGCTCGGCAGATATCGGCCCCGTGCCCCGTCAGAGCAAGATCGACCCCGTACTGTCCAGCAAGTTCAAGGACCGCTTCACGGTCCAAAAAGGCGTCCGCCAGGCCCATCGCCGCATCGCATCGGCCCGCCTTAAGCAAAATCCGGGCCGCCCTCGGAACAAGTTCGGAGCGAACCTCGGCCACCAACTTACGCAAACGCAAGCGTCCGTTATCCTCCGTGCCCAGACACGTAAAACTCCGCTCGGCGGGATCCAAGCCAAAGATCGGGTAGTCGCGCACAAAGTAGGACTGGTCGACCATCGACAACCTCACCCCACAAGCCTCGAGTTCTGCGATATTGCCCTCGCCCATCAAAACCATGAGACATGCCACGCAAAACAGCGCATTATTGTCGAGCGAAGCCAGATCGGCAAGTGCCGCGCCATATACGTTGACAATCTCGTTTTCGAGCAGGCCGGCTACGTCGCCTTGGCCATACAGACCCGTCTGCAATGCCGAAACGAGCTCGGGCACGCCCTGCGTGAGCTGATAGAAGTCGAGCGATGTGCTGATCGAAAACGCCGATGCCCACGCCGAATACTCATAGGCATGCACCTTGAGCATCTGCGCATTGATCTTAACCGAATCGCCCAGCCCATGAATCAGCTGACGATTTGAAGGACGGCAGGAGATAAAGACCCCAACCCCCATAGCGCGCAGGCCGCGAATCCTGTCGATGAGGTCTTCGGTATCGTGCTGATCGAGGTTTGGCACATTATCAATCGCGATAAGGGAGTGCGGTTTGTCTTTGAGTTCTTCGGTAACCACCTCGAGCTGCATAAACACCTCGCGCCCAATGGCGCGATCGGCCTCGATAATCCGCACGGGGCCTCGCGTTGGGTCGCATTTAACCTCATGGGTGTACTGCAGCAGCACCGAGGTCTTCCCAAACCCGTCGGGCGCATAAAGAACCACGATGCCGGCCTTTCGGCCCTTGGCGATAAGCTCATTCATCAAGCGTTCGCGTCGCACCATATAGCCTCCGCCCAGCGGCATCAGCTCGAGGTCGTCTATACCGCTCAAATCGTTTACCATGCCCGCTCCTCAACTCGACCGTATGGACACTGTAGCCGCAAGACCATACAAGCCGCGCTATGAATAGAGCGACCTTGTGTTTTAGGTTGTCTTTTGGTACGCAAGCGGCAAGTTTTTGTACAGCGAGGGCCGATTGTTATTAATCCCCCGACTAATCGGTCTTTAAGCAGGTAAATGAGCTTGTCAGCTTGTCCCATCTAAGCGGCAGTGTAACGCAGATGAACAAGGTTCAGCCATGTCATTCAACTCGCCTAGCACCCGCTACCGTCTACGACCTTCTAGTGGCATTTTTGCATAGAATCTGGTATGGAATGAATCAAGCTGTTAAGCATCCGGCATTCGTCAAGCTTGCGGCAAGATTTTGGTCAAGTGGGTAAAAAGGGATAGCAAAAAGGCCCCCGCAAAGCGGAGGCCTTAGGCAAGGCTATGTCGAGCTGCAGGATTCGCGCTACTCGCAGAGCGAAAGGGCGGCCTCATCGGCAACGACAACGCAGTTGGTGTGCAGCTGCAGGATCGAAGCCGGGCACTCGGGCGTAACCGGACCATAGCACATGTCATGCACGGCCTGAGCCTTGGCCTCGCCGTTGGCGACAACCAGGATCATACGGGCATACATGATGGTCTGGGTACCCATGGTGTAGGCCTGACGGGGAACATCGTCGATGCTGTCGAACAGGCGGCTGTTGGCCTGAATGGTGCTCTCGGTGAGGTCGACGCAGTGCGTGCCCTTGGAGAAGTGGTCATCGGGCTCGTTGAAGCCGATGTGGCCGTTGTTGCCAATACCGAGCAGCTGCAGATCCGGGTAACCGGCCTCGGCGACGATCTTGTCGTACTCAGAGCAGGCAGCGGCGGCGTCGGGGTTGGAGCCATCGGGCACATGCGTGTTGTTAAGGTCGATGTTGATGTGATCGAAGAAGTTCTCACGCATGAAGTAGTGATAGCTCTGGGGATCGTCGTGCGAAAGGCCGCGATACTCGTCCAGGTTGTAGGTGCTGACCTCGGCAAAGTCGACGTCGCCCTTCTTGTACCAAGCAGCGAGCTGCTTGTAGGCACCGATCGGGGTGGAGCCGGTGGCAAGGCCCAGCACACAGTCGGGCTTGAGGATAACCTGGGCCGAGATGATATTAGCGGCCTTGCGGCTCATATCCTCGTAGTCTTTAGCTTTAATGATCTTCATTACGCGTCCTTTCTCGTACAAGAGAGGCAAGGCTCCCTTACAAGCACTTGCCCGCGGCCCGCGTCGGCCGCAACCAACGTGTGCGGCCACCAGGGCGAGGTCGCGTAATGTATGTGTCTCGTGTCTAGCCGCGTCGAGGCCCCTGCCCGTCCACGGTGACCCAAAGCCTTTTAGCTTCGGACAAATCCCATCTTGCCACGGAGGGCGTCCTCTTTCAAGGGCGCCCTCCGTAAACGTGTTTGAATTGTAGGCTAATGGCCACGTGCACTTGCTAGCGCTCGCGAGCAACGATAAGCTGGTCCATCTCTTCGACATGCACGCCAACGGAGCCCTTGATGCTCGAGAACTCAACGGAGTTGCACACCAAGATGGGAACCGTCACATCGTAGCCCTCGGCAGCAATTGCCTCGCGATCGAACTCAATGAGTACATCGCCCTTATGGACGATGTCACCCACTTGCGCATGTACGGTAAAGTGCTTGCCCTCGAGCTGAACAGTGTCCAAACCAACGTGGATGAGCACGTCCAGGCCATCGACCGTGTTAAGCGCAACGGCGTGTCCCGTGGGAAAAATGGCCTCGACCTTGGCATCAGCCGGTGCAATCACACGCGTTCCGGTGGGCTGAATCGCCACGCCCTGGCCCAAAAGGCCGGTAGCAAACGTCTGGTCGTTTACCTCGGAAAGTGGAATGACGTCGCCCGAGATGGGAGCATCCAGCGTAAGGACTCGACCACGCATACCCAAAGACCTTAGGACTTTAGTGAACATGCTCCCCCTCGGACATACCAATCAATCAAAATAACCTTAACAGTTTACCATTTGGCACCCGTTTTTGACCATTAGGGAAGTTCGCGCTTGACAACCTCGACGATGTCGTCGACAACGCGCTGGGTCAGCTCGTGCGTCTCGGCCTCGGCCATCACGCGGACCAGCGGCTCGGTGCCACTCGGACGCACCAGAATGCGGCCGCGACCGTCAAGCTCCTTCTCGGCAGCAGCGACGGCATCCCAGATGGGCTGGCAATCGTCCAGACCGGCCTTGTTGTCGGAATGCACGTTAACGAGTACCTGCGGGTACTTCTTCATGATGCCGGCAAGATCGGTGAGGGTACGACCGGTGCGCTTGAGCACGGCCAGAAGCTGCAGAGCCGTCACCAGGCCGTCACCGGTGGTGTTGTGCTCCAGAAAGATGATGTGGCCGGACTGTTCGCCGCCGATGACGGCGCCGTCCGCGAGCATGCGCTCCAGAACGTAGCGGTCGCCCACGGCGGTCTGAACCATCTCGAAGCCCTGCTCCTTCATAGCGATGGAGAAGCCCAGGTTGCACATGACGGTCGAGACGATCTCGGAGTTGGCGAGCTTGCCGCGAGCGGCGAGGTCAGAACCGCAGATAGCTAGGATGTAGTCACCGTCGATCTCATTGCCCTCGCTGTCCACGAACAGTACGCGGTCGGCGTCGCCGTCGTGGGCCAGGCCGATGTCGGCATGGGTGCGCAGCACGAGCTCGCGCAGGGGCTCGAGGTGCGTAGAGCCGCACTCAACGTTAATGTCAGTGCCGCAGTAATCGGTGTTGATAGCGTGCACCGTGGCACCCAGGCGCTGCAGCGCGGCGGGCGTAGTCTGGCAGGAAGCACCGTGACCGCAGTCGACGGCAACGACCAGGCCGTCGAGCCTCAGGCCATCAAGCGTATCGATGGCGTGGTCGACGTATGCCTTGCGGGCGTCCTTCATCTTGATGATGTGGCCCACGCCGGCGCCAGTCGGCAGCGTGTCGGCAGCCATGGCTTCCTCGGACATGACCCAGGCGCTGATCTCTTCCTCGACAGCATCGGGAAGCTTCATACCCTTGCGGCTAAAGAACTTGATGCCGTTGAACTCCGGCGGATTATGCGAAGCAGAGATGACGATGCCGCCGTCGAGCTCGTTCTGAACGGTGAGCAGTGCCACGGCAGGCGTGGGGATGACGCCGCAGCAATGCGGGCGGCCGCCCTCGGCCATAATGCCGGCGGTCAGAGCGCTCTCGAGCATGGTGCCCGAAAGGCGCGTGTCACGGCCGATGCAGATATCCGGACCAAGGAACTTGGTCGCCGCGCGGCCCAGGCGAAACGCGAGGTCGCACGAAAGATCGGCGTTGGCGACGCCACGGACGCCATCGGTACCGAAGATGTTCTGGGGCATAGGATCGCTCCTTCCCTAGCAGGCGATATGCAACCGCCCACCCTAGTCGAAAAAGAAAAGCGGGACCCGCCGAGGAATCGGCAGGCCCCGCTTGTACATTGTATCTCGAAAGGAGATAAAACCTTAGCGCTTGGAGAACTGGGGAGCGCGGCGGGCCTTCTTGAGGCCGTACTTCTTGCGCTCGACCACGCGAGCATCGCGCGTAAGGAAACCGGCCTTCTTGAGGTCAGCACGGTAGTCGCCAGCGTTCAGAAGAGCGCGAGCGATGCCCAGGCGCAGAGCGCCGGACTGACCGGAGATGCCGCCGCCATCGCACAGAGCGATAACGTCGAACTGACCGGCGGTGTCGGTCACCTTGAAGGGAGCAAGGGCGTTCTCAACGAGCTGATGACGGCCGAAATACTGCTCGGCGTCACGCTTGTTGATGGTCACCTTGCCGGTGCCGGGGACGAGACGGACGCGGGCGACGGCGTTCTTACGACGGCCGGTACCCTGGTAGACAACGGTGTTCTCAGCCATCTTTAAGCCTCCAGCTCAATCTTCGTGGGGTTCTGGGCAGCATGCGGATGCTCGGCACCAGCGTAGACCTTAAGCTTGGTCATCTGGGCACGGCCGAGGGTGGTCTTGGGCAGCATACCGCGAACGGCGCGCTCGATGACCTTCTCCGGGTGCTTCTCCATAGCCTGGCGGAAGCTCTCAGCCTTGAGGCCGCCGTTGTAGCCGCTGTGGCGATAATAGGTCTTCGTGTCGGCCTTGTTACCGGTAAGCTGGACCTTATCGGCGTTGATGACGACAACGAAGTCGCCGCAGTCGCTGTTGGGCGTGAACTGGGGCTTGTTCTTACCGCGCAGGATCATTGCGATCTGGGTGGCAAGACGGCCCAGGACAGCACCATCGGCGTCGACGAGAACCCAGTTGCGCTGGACCTCGCCCTGCTTGGCGTAGTGAGTCGATTTCGAAATCACTTAGACTCCTCCATGTACAGTACGTGTTGTTACAGAGATTCACGGGGCTCTGCAAGTAACCCGTCCATATTACCCCGCTCGCCGTACGAGTCAACAGGTATTTTGGCTCTGACCAGACTTTCTGCACATGTCGTCCACGAGCCATAATTTTTCCAGCTCTTTAGCTGTTGTCATTTTTTGAGGGTTCGCCGTCGTTAGCGCTCAACGAACTCTTGGATTTCCGCGAGCAGGCGCTTTGCCTCCTGACGGCCCTGGATATACAGGTCCAAAAGCTTTGCCGGATCGTGCTCGACATGGCCGACCTCGACCGGCTTTTGCGGAGCGACGACCAACGCACGGCCCTCGCGCTCATACTTCCACAGGTGCATGCGCTGGATGTTATAGCGGTCGTGGCGCGTCTCGATAGCCTCGAGCAGGTAGGGATAGTCGGCATAGCGGGCGCGTGCGGCGGGCATAAACTCGTAGGGCTTTTTCTCGTACGAGCGGTCCTGCGTGACAATGACAACCGCGCGATCGAAGCCCGCCTCCTCCAGCACGTGCTCGATAGGGACCGAATCGGCTACGCCGCCGTCGACGTATTTGTGCCCGTCGATCTCGACCGACGGCGTCACCAGCGGCAGTGACGTCGATGCGCGCACAGCGTCGAGGTCAAGTACGGCGCTTTTGACCGGCAGGTATGTGGCGGTTCCAAAGAGCATATCCGTCGCGACGGCGTACATCTCGATGGGGCTCGCGTCGAACGTCTCGTTGTCAAAGGGATCCAGGCGATCCTGGACATCGTTGAAGATAAAGTCGTAACCCACGATGGAACCCGTGGACGCAAACGACGCGGCGCCCATGAAGCGGCTATCGTTGCAGAAAGCCAGGTTGATGCGGTTGGCACGGCCAATCTGGTGCGACTTGTAGTTCACGCCGTTGAGGGCGCCGGCCGATACGCCATATACCGCCGGAATCTCGACACCGGCCTCCATGAGAACGTCGAGCACGCCTGCGGTAAATTGCCCGCGAAAGCTGCCGCCCTCCAAAACGAGCGCGACCTTGCCAGCATTTTTCGCCTTATCTTCTGCAGTCATGGTGACCTCCTGCTGTTTCGTTTTGGCCTTCTTCTACCCAGTTTTGAGATGGAGAGCGCATGGGTTTTGAAGCAGAGTTCGATTCACCGCGGTACGGGGGATCCGCTGATGGGTTGAGGCCGGAGCAAGACGCCCGATCGGCATCGCATCCATATTGGGCTGAAGCATTGCGCGGAGAATCCGCGTGTTCGCTTCGCGAACCCGCACCGGCTTCGGCCGTCTGCCGGCGTCCTCGCCCGCTCGCTACAAACGCTCCGCGTTTGTTTAACGCTCGCGCCCTGCACAGAGTTCGATTCTCCGCGGTACGGACTAGAAATAAAAAGGCAGGTAGATACGAATATCTACTTGCCTGTTACTTATGGTGGAGGCGCGGAGAATCGAACTCCGGTCCACGAAAGCCCCCTGATTGGCATCTCCAAGCTCAGTCGCTGGTTTTGTCTCGGACGCTTTGCGCGCAGCGACACGCTCGCGGTGTCCTAACCGGTTCGGTCTTAGCCTGCGCCATACCGATTACGTTCGCAGGAGCATTCCCCTAAAATGACGTCGCGCCGGTGTCGGGGAAATCACCGGGTTGACGCGCCGCTATAAACTAAGCAGCGAGAGCCATAGGCTCAAAAGAAGAGTTGTTGTCAATTCAATTTGACGGTACCCCTGTTTAACGAGGCGAGGAGACCTCGGCTTGCTTCCTCTCTCAGAGCTATCGTGTCGAAACCAGTCGCCCCCGATGTCGGGAAAGTCTGGATGGCATCGGGCCTGCAAGCACCCGATAACCGTCGACTTTTCAAAGAACATGCGGGGCGAGCCCCGCTTGTGGAGTGTTATCTTACCACGTTCTGAAAGCGGACAGCTGTTCTATGCACGAGCTGTGAAGACCCCAATGTGCGCCGCACTTCGCACTTTTGCTACCGATCGCGTCACGTATATTTTCGCCAAGCAAAATTGACCCGTCGAAAGGACCGTTATGGATACCAAGCAGCAACTCGTCAATGCCCTCGCAGGCCTGGGCTCAACCATTACCGAAGCTATGGATGTCATCGAAGGCTTTGTCCCCTGCGGACATCCCGCCCTCACGGTATCGAACGCACTCGTCGCGCTGGACGCTAACGATGATGCGGCTCTCGCCCAGCAGCTTGAGACCGTCGAGGGCTTTATCGACCACGTGAGTGAAAACCGCGGCGTGGCCGCCTACCACGGCATCGAGGTCGAGCTCGCGGGTCCCAAAGCCGATTTGCTCGCAGCAATCCGCGAGGTAGGCGCCCTTATGCAGACCGCGGGCGTCAAGAACACCCAGGTCAACGAGTGGGTCTACCGCAGTCTGGCAGCACTAAACGATTCCGACGAAAAGGCAGCCGAGCAGCTCGCAGAAAGTCCCGCCATTAAGGCCGAGCTTTTGTAAATTGCAAACGCGGGTCCCTTGGCGCATCGTCGTCCAAGAGGCCCGCAAACAGTTCGCGTTAACCGATAGCCGCGCCGCCGCGTTCGGCCAAAGCAAGAATCGGCATCATTTGGCGCGGCGTCTTTGCTGCAAGATCGGCATGTTCGAGCAGCTTACGGTCGTTGGTCACCAAGTAATCGACCTGTGCGCGCTTGCACGCGGCGAGCACCAAGTTGTCCTCGTAATCGCGATGGAGCGCTAAGTATTTGTCGGCCAGCCAAAGGTCCGACGCATCTGCACCCACGGCCGTGGCGTTTTCGGTCATGTTCCGAACAAACGCCAGCGCCGCATCGCCAATTGCACGGGCAGATGCCTCGTCGAGTGCTCCCCCGCTGGCAAGAACGCTGCGCTTCAGCTCGTGTTGGACGACGTACAACACGTCCTTAGCGATATGCACCGGGAAGAACAGCAACGCCCCCGTCTCCGTCGCCTGTCCAATAAACGCACGCGCGGCAAGCGACTCGGCATGGTCGACGCAAAACGAATCAACCCATACGTTGGCGTCCACCATGATCTTGAGAGGCGCCCCACTCACTGGATCATCCCCTTTTGGCGATAATGCTCATCCATGGCTTCGGAATAGATTGCGTCCCAATCGCGATCGTCGGATACGGGCGACGTAGCGATGCCCAAATCTGCATAAAGCCGGTCTGCCGCTGCCCACGACGCGGCGAACGGAGTATTGGGCGCGACGGTCTGCTGCCGGTCGTCGACGGCCGCAAGCACTTCCTCGCACTGCCCGCCACCCTGCGCGACCTTGGCCACCACCTTTTTGATGAGCTCGGGCAGTGACCCGCCCGAAAGCCGCAGCGCTTCCTCGGCACGGTTCTTAACCTGGCGATCCACGCGAACGTTCACCTGCGCCATGTCGCTAACAGCACCCACGTCGATCCCGCTCCCTTCAATTGCTAGCCATGCTAGCACCACTATATAAAGAAGCTAGCAAATGGTCAAATGCAAAAGGCCTGCGCCCAGACGACATCGATGCCGTCTGGGCGCAGGCCAGATAACGTGGGCGAACACGTCTGCTAGCGCAGATATGCCTTCGCGTTGCTCAGGCTGTAGGCGATCGTCGAGCCGTTGTGCAGCAGTGACGATGCCTGCGGGGTAATCGCGCCGGTAATACCCAATGCCAACAGCGCCGAGTTGGTGAGCATCACCTTGGAATACGAACTCGACAGACGGTCGATAAGCCCCTGACTCATGCGGCGCAGGCGCACGATTGCGGCCAGATCCGTATCGGTCAGGATGATATCGGCGACCTCCTTGGCGATGTCGCTTCCACCGCCCATGGCCAGACCCACATCGGCCAGACCCAGCGCCGGTGAGTCGTTGACGCCGTCGCCCACCATGGCAACGTGGCGCCCCTCGCACTTAATGCGCTCCACATACGCGTACTTGTCCTCGGGCAGCAGCTCGGCCTTAAACTCGTCGACACCTGCCTCGCGAGCAATGCGCTCGGCCGTGCGCTCCGAGTCGCCCGTGAGCATGACCACGTGCTTAACGCCCAACGCGTGCAAGTCGGCGATGGCCTCGCGGACCCCGGGCTTAAGCGGGTCCTCGATACCGAGCACGCCCACAACGGTACCGTCGACCGCCAGATACAGCGGCGACAGGCCCTGCATCTGGGACTCGATGCGCTCCTTTATGTCGGACTCGAGCTGCGCGCCCTCATCCTCAAACACAAAGTGTGCCGAGCCGATAATCGCGCGACGTCCTTCGATGGACGAAGCGATGCCGTGTGCCACGATGTACTCGACGGCAGCATGGCGCTCGCGGTGCTCGAGCCCGCGCTCGCGGGCGGCGTTGACCACGGCACGCGCCACCGGATGCGGGAAATGCTCCTCCAAGCAAGCGGAAAGGCGCAGGACCTCATCCTCGCTCCAGCCGTCGGTCGTGAGCACGCAAGCTAGGCGCGGCTGGGCCTCGGTCAGCGTACCGGTCTTGTCAAAGACAATGGTATCGGCCTTGGCAAACGACTCAAAGTACTTGGCGCCCTTCACCATCACCCCCATCTTGGCAGCATCGCTCATGGCGGTCATGACGGCAACGGAACCCGTGAGCTTGAGTGCGCACGAATAGTCGACCATCAGTGCCGCCGAGGTCTTGATGAGGCTGCGGGTGGTAAGCGCAACCAGGCCCGCGAGCAGGAAGTTCCACGGGACGATCTTGTTGGCAAGGTCCTCCATATGCGACTGACCCTCGGACTTGAGCGAGTCGGCCGTCTGCACGAGCGAGACAATCGAGCGCAGCTTGGTCTGCGCCGTGTTGGCGCGCACGCGCACCAAGATGCTGCCGTCTTCCACGACGGTGCCGGCGAACACGTCGTCGCCCGCGCTGCGCTCGACGGCCAGCGGCTCGCCGGTCAGGGTCGCCTGGTTGACCATAGCGCTCCCCCGCTCGACCACGCCGTCGATGCAGATAGACATGCCGGTGCGCACGGCGACCAGATCGCCGGGCTCAAGCTCGGTCGCGGCAACGCTTACCTCAGTGTCGCCGACGACCTTTTGCGCCTTGTCGGGCACATCGAGCAGCGAGTTGATGAGCTCGTTTTCGCTCATGGCGCGGGTGTAGTCCTCGAGCAGCTCGCCCACGTTGAGCAGGAACATCGTCTGGCCCGCGGTATCGACATCACGTTTGACAAACGAGATACCGATGGCCGAAGCGTCGAGCACGGGAACGGTCAGGCGCGGCTGCGAGAGCTCGTGGAGAGCAGCGCGCAAAAAGGTCATGTAACCGGCCACGACAAACACCGCACGCAGAGGCGTCGGCAAGAACCAGCGACGTGCGTAATGGGCGCCGATGAGTGTCGCCAGGTCCATAACGAGTTTGTGCTTGCGCGGCTCGAGTTGCATCACGTAACCCGACTTGGCATCGGCGATGGCTTGAGCATCGAGTGCGCCCAAGGCGTCGAGCACGCTCGCACGACACCGCTCGTCATATTCGAGCGCCATCTGGCCAATACGGCCATATACGCGCACTTTGCGCACGCCGTCGATTTCGCCGCCAAGCTTAAGAAGTGCATCGAGATCGCTCTCTGGCACAGGACCCGCCAATTGAAGACGGGTCCTGCCGGGGATCTCGCTAATAATCGAGAATCTCATAGTTTGTGCCTGGGAGCGCTACTCAGCTGCGTTGTCCGCGGCGGCCTCGCTCTGGGTGATGTAGGCAGCCTCGGCAACCATGTCGTCGACATTAGCCTTGGCCTGCTCGACCATGTCCTGGTAGCCGTTCTTGATGCGCATGCCGCACGCGATACCCTGCACGCAGGCGTTTTTTACCGGAGCGCTGGTGAGCAGCTTGATGCCGGCCGTACCAAGCAGAAAACCGCCACCAACAAGTAGGGTGTTAAACGTGGACTTCTTCATGATGTCTCTCCCTTTTCCGCAACAACTGCGGCACGGTGCCTTAGCACCCGAGTTCATTAGTTTGCTCGAGCACACTTTTGAGACTAGTTTAGTATAACTATTTGGTCAACTATGGCTAACTTTTTGAAAACATGCGGTCCAGACCGCCCGGTACTCGGCGGTTCACCCACCACGACGCAAATCCGCACTCCCACGGGTATCCGCCCCCGCCCTTGCCACAGTCCTACAGCTGCCAGGCAGCCGCTTCCTTTTGCAGCGCAACCATGCGGGCGAATTCTCCACCTGCCGCCTTGAGCTGCGCCGGAGTGCCCTGCTCGGCAACCACGCCATCCTTGAGCACAACGATTTTGTCGGCATTTTCCACCGTACGCATACGGTGGGCAATAACGATAACCGTCTTACCTGTAAGCAGACGGGAGAGTGCCTGTTGCACCACGGTCTCGTTCTCCACATCCAAGCTCGCCGTCGCCTCGTCCAACAGCACGATAGGCGCGTCTTTGAGCAGCGCACGGGCGATAGAGATGCGCTGGCGCTCGCCGCCGGAGAGTTTGGAGCCGTTCTCACCGATCATGGTGTCGTAGCCCTGCGGCATGCGGCTCACAAACTCGTCGCAGTTGGCGGCACGCGCGGCCGCAAGCACTTCCTCATCGGTGGCATCACGACGCCCGAGGCGGATGTTTCCCATCACCGTGTCGTCAAAGAGCAACACGTCTTGGAACACAATGGCGTAGTCGCGCAGGAGCACCTCGGGGTCGACGCCCGCAACATCCACACCGCCCACGGTAACCTTGCCCGCAGTGGCATCCCAAAAGCGCGCGGCCAGGCGGCTCACCGTAGACTTACCGGAACCCGAAGGACCGACCAGCGCCGTAACTTCGCCTTCCTTGGCGGTAAAGCTCACATCGGTAAGAACTTTCTCGCCGGCGCGGCCGTCCTCGCCCGCACCATAGCCAAATGCCACGTGATCGAACACCACATCGTGGCCCGCAGGCTCAAAGTTCTCGCTGCCCCGCGCCACAGGCTCTTCCATGATGGAACGCATGCGCTTGGCAGACGACTCGGCGGCAAACAGCTCGGACATTAACATTAATGCCTGGTCAAAGGGCGCATAGATACGGCTCACCGTAAGCAGGAAGGCAAACAACACCAAAAAGTCGACCTGCCCGGAGGCGACCATCGCGGCGCCCGTGACCAGCGTGGTGGCAATGCCCAGACGCAGGATGGCAAAGGCGGAGTTGACCAAAAGCCCGTTAACGAGCTCGCCCTTGGTGGTCTCGCGCTCCTCGGCATCGATCACGGCGTTGAGTCCCTCAAGATAATGGGCCTCCTGGTTGGTGGCGCGAATCTCGCGAACGCAGTCGAGCGTCTCTTGAATAGCCTCGGTAACCTTGACCTTCTCGGCGCGCACGCGATCAAACACCGGAGTCATGGGGCCGCGTGTTAGATACAACACGGCAAAGGCCACGGGAACGCTCCAAAACGCCGCAATCGCCAGCTGCCAGCAAAAGAACAGCGATGCCACGAAGACAATGGCGCTTGCGATGATGGCACCCCAAAGCTCTCCCAGCACGTGGCTGTAGGCGTGCTCCATGGCCTGGACGTCGCCCATGATGGTCTCGGTTAAATCGGCCAGATCACGACGACCAAAAAACGACAGCGGCAGTTTGCGCAAGCGCTCGGCAATCTCCATACGCTGCTTGCCGCACTCCTCGTAAAAGATGCAGTAGGTGTAGTAATACTGCTGCCAGTTAGAGGCAAAGAGCAACACGAAAAAGACCAGGAGGCCGCCCACGATCGGCAGGGCATCCGGCAGGTCGGCGCCGGTGGCGAGATGCTCGACAAAGCCGGCCATAACCAGGAATAAAAAGCCCATGCCGGCCATGGTAATGAGATTGGTGAGCGTGGTCCAGAAAATGCCGCGTTTTACGCCGGCGACGCCTTTATCGGATAGGAAATACTTTTTTTGGAATGAGGCGAACATTTAGGCCTCGCCTCCCTTCGTGACGGTGGCATCCGCGGTCGCTGCAGTGATTTTCCAGCTCGCGGCCTGTTCGTACTCGGCCCACATCTTGGCATACAGGCCATTTTGGGACAGCAACTCGGCATGGGTACCCGACTCCTGCACGCTGCCCTGGTTGAGCACCACGATTTGGTCTGCGCCCACTACAGTCGAGAGTCGGTGCGCGATCATAATGACCGTGCGACCCGCCGCCAGTTTGCTAAAAGCACGTTGGATGAGCGCCTCGTTCTCGGGATCGGCAAACGCCGTGGCCTCATCGAGCACCACGATAGGCGCGTCTTTAAGGATCGCGCGGGCGAGTGCCACGCGCTGGACCTCGCCGCCCGAAAGATATGCTCCGCCGGCACCGAGCATGGTATTGATGCCCTGTGGGAGCTTGGCCACAATGTCGTCGCACTGAGCTGCGGAGAGGGCCGCACGCACTTCGTCGTCAGTGGCCGTAGGCTTGGAGGCGCGCACGTTATCGGCAAGTGTTTGCCGGAACAGCTGGTTGGTCTGGAACACGAAGGCGACCTGGTCCATAAGCTCGTGCGAATCCATATCGCGAACGTCCACACCGCCTACGAGCACTCGACCCGAGGAAACATCCCAAAAACGCGGGATCAGGCTTGCGCAGGTTGACTTACCGCCACCAGAGGGACCCACCAGGGCGAGAGTGCTACCAGCGGGAACGCTGAAACTTACATGGCTAACGGCAGGTGCCTCGGCGCCCTCGTACGTAAAGCTCACGTCCTCAAATCGCACGTCGCTGCCGGCAGGGTGCTTGGGTTGGGCGGGCACGGAGAGCTGCTTGGAATCCATGACGCTTCGAATACGAGCCAACGAATCGGCACTCATCTGAGAGGCCTCGCCCACAAACATGAGCTTGGTCATGGCCGTCGGTACCACGGCCGAAAATATCGCGTAAAACGTGAAGTTGGTCATAAAATGCGCGAAGTCCGTCTCGCCTGGCGCCAACAGCAACGCCACGGGCAACAGGAATGCCACAAGGCCATTGAGCGCGGTAAGGTTGAGCACCTGCGGACCTCGGCAGAACGTGCCCGCATAGTTTTGCGCCATGTCGGCGTATTCGGCGATCGCATCGTGGAAGGCCTTAAAGGAGTAGACCGTCTGCTGAAACACCTTGACCACGGGGATGCCTCGTACGTATTCGGTGCCGGTCTTGTTCATCTTGACCAGCGCTCCCATGTAGGCCTTCATGAACTCGGCGCCTTTGCCGCTCATCATGGTAGCCATGGCGACAAACGAAATGGCCACCGAGATGAGGCATGCCGCGCCCAAGCGCCAATCGAGGGCGAAAAGCAGCACGAGCAAGCCCACGACCATGGCGACGGCGCCTGCGATATCGGGCAGCATGTGTGCGAGCAAAGTCTCGGTGGAGGCGGCACACCCGTCTACAATGCGGCGCAGCTCGCCGGTGGCATGCGTGTCGAAGTAGCCGAGCGGCAACTTAAGCAGGTGCTCGCTCGTAGCCTTACGGATATTGGACGCGCAGCGAAACGCGGACAGATGCGTGCACATGAGCCCCACGAAATAAGTTACGATGCTTGCCAGCGCAAACCCCACGGCCCACCAGCCATACATCGCGATGTCGCAGGCTTCGCTCCAGTTAGGTGCCACGGCAATCAGGTCGCGAGCGACAAGCCAAATGCACACGTACGGGCCAAAGCTCAGCAGCTGCGAGAGCGCCGAGAGCGCCATGCCCAAATACGTTAGGAATTTACGGTCACCGGCATACGCGAGCAACTCGCCGATGCCTCCACCTTCCCTTTTTGATCCCTTTGCCATGAGATTCCTTTCTAACGGCTTGAGAGTTAACCGTAATGAACTTATCATTGATGTGTTAGCCATGGCTCACAATCAAGCCAGGCGTGGACGTTTCTGCAAAGGAAAGGGACGCTTTTGCAAATACGGCGGGCAGCGACCGACATAACCGAGCTCTACGCACCACAGTTTGAGCAGTTTGGCCTGGAGCTTTCCGGCAAGGGCGCTGTCTTTACCGGCGAGGTGGCAAACGATCGGGCGCACGGACGCGCATGGATCATGCCCCTCTCCCCTGCCTGCATCGTCATGGAGCATTTCATCACCCCGACGCACGATATGTACCTGACCGAATACACACCCGAGCCATATGCCTGCGTGAGCGAGGTCAGCGCGCCCACACTTACATGCATGCCCGAGGCTGGCATAACGCCCGCGAACCTCAAACCATTGCATGGACCGTGGCCAAACAATGCCGTTTGCAGCTTTATCCAAGATAACTGTGGCGAGGAATTAAGCCCGCTGTTTGCGGGGGAGCTCTATCACTCGCGCTCGGTGCTCTTTTTGCCTGAATATTTTGACGAACTGGAGCACCGCTATCCCACCGAGTTCGCGGGAATCTTTGAGGCGTTTGCCGAGCCATGGCACGAGGAAGCGACGTCTGCCATCTGCCACACGCTGCGCCGGATTAACGAGGACCGCGCTCGCACCGTAGGCGGACACGTCTATATGCAGGGCATCGTGGAGACCATGGTCGCGGAGCTCGCCTGTTCGCGCGCGGCCCACAAGCAGGCGCGGCAGGCGGCAGACACACGCGTCAGCATAACCATTGCCGAAGAAGCAACGGCAATGATTGAGCGCGCGCTCGACAAAGGCAGACGTGTGGGTATCAACGAGGTGGCCGAGAGGCTCTACACAAGCCGCTCCAAACTATGCGCCACCTTTAAGGCCCAAACTGGCGAGTCCCTGGGCACCTACATTCGCAGACGCCGTATGGAGCGAGCAAAGGACCTTTTGGCCGATAGCTCGCTCACAATAGCGCAGGTGGCAGAGCGGCTCGGCTACCCTCAGCAAGCCGCCTTCGCCCAAGCCTTCAAACAACACACCGGCACCACCCCCACCGCTTGGCGAAGCAAGCATCGCTAAGGCCCAAGCTCCCTGGCCGTAACGGAGCGATTAATTAGCCGCCGCCCGTCAGCTCACCCAGGATCTAAACGTCAAGATGCGCACAATCAAGCGCCTTTTTGATAAGAGGGACAGATCGATCAGCCAAATACAACGGAATGTTGAGCACCCCGTCGTCGAGCTTTAGGTTCTTAAGTGAGTAGCGGACCCTCAATGGAGTCGTCTCCGCATGCTTGTCGGCATAGTACTTAAGGCTCTTGGAATGAACGACCTCTCCCGATTTGACCTCGACGGGAACGATTTCGTTTCCGACTTGAATCAAAAAATCGACTTCGTGCTTCGGCTTCTCGTTTGTCCAATAACGCGGAGCAGCATCTAACTGTGAAAGTAATGCCTGAAGCACATAGTTCTCGGCGAACGAACCTTTGAACTCCGAAAATAGCGCATCCGAGATGGCAAAAGCGGACGCATCCAGCCTTGCCATGCGGCGCAGCAAGCCGACATCAAGACAGTAGACTTTAAATGCCTTGAGGTCATCGTACGCAGAGAGCGGCACACCACCGGCAGCATTAAGGCGAACCGCCGTGATGAGCCCAGCATCGGCAAGCCATTCCAGAGCATCCTCGTATTCTCGAGCACGAGCCCCCTCGCGCACCGCACCCCAAACGAACTTTTTGTTCTCGCGCGCCAACTGAGCTGGAATCGAGTTCCATATTTGCGAAAGCTTGGCGAACTGCGCACGGCCACCATGCTTGGCAAAATCGCGCTCGTAGGAATCCAAGAGATCAGACAACACCTTATCGACCTGAACGATATCGCCCGTCTCCGCCCACCGGCCAAGAGCCTCTGGCATGCCGCCGCATGCAAAATAACGACGAAGATGCTCGACGAGACGGACATGGAAGAAATCGGGCACTGTCTCGATCTGATCCAGGCCGCCAAGGTATTCGTCGTAGTTTGCAGCGCCCTCGGCTTTCAGAAACTCGGAAAAGCTCATGGGGCGCATCTCCATGAACTCGACCTTTCCCACCGGAAAAGCGCTGGTCTCACGGGACAAGCGAACGCCCAACAAAGACCCTGCGCATGCGACGTGATACTCGGGGGCCTCGTCACAGAAGTATTTAAGGGCACCGACTGCAGAAGGACAATCCTGGATCTCATCAATAATAAGCAGCGTCTCGCCAGGATCGATAGGCTGTCCAAGTGCCAGGGAAAGATTTGAGATGATCCGTCGAGGATCGCGCGTACCTTCGAAAAACTGAGCGTACTCGCTCTGTACCCCAGGTGACGGCTCCTCGAGCGTCAGATACACAAAATTGAGGTACGAGGTTCGGCCGAACTCCTTAAGCGCCCACGTCTTTCCAACCTGGCGCGCCCCCTTAAGGATAAGCGGCTTACGATATTCTGACGCTTTCCAAGCGTTAAGCTTGGCAATGATATCTCGCTGCATGACCGAACCTCCCGCAAAGAAACTTCCGTAAACGTGATATTTCCCACATTTTACCCTAGGTAAAACGTGACATTTATCACATTTACGGAAGTTTTAAGTTCATTTCGCCACACTTCCATCACATTCAAAAGGCGGAGGCGCATTTTGCGCCTCCGTCACCATCTTTCCTATCAGCGTACCTGACCCGAACGGCCGAGTCGTTGCAGAACCCGGGAGCCCCGGCAGGGCGGGTGCTTGCTCAAAATGAGTTCCGCACGCAAAGAAGGCCACTTAATGTGGCCTTCGTCTTGCGCAGGACTGTTCGAAATTTTGAGGAAGCACCCGCCCTGCCGGGGCTCCCGGGTTCCCGCTTACGAGAGCGACGTTCTCAGCAACTCGTTGAAGAGCTTCGGGTTGCCCTTGCCGTGGCTCGCCTTCATACACTGGCCCACCAAAAAGCCGATGACCTTCTGGTTGCCATCGCGATACTGCTGCGCCTGATCGGCACAGTTTGCCAGCACCTCGTCCACGATCGGCTGCAGCGCGCCGGCATCGCTCACCTGGCGCATACCGCGCTCGTCGACGATCTTGTTGGGGTCGTCGCCGGTCTGGGCCATGGCCTCAAAGACTTCGTGCGCCTGGTTGGAGCTAATGGCATCGGTCGCCAGCAGCTTGGCAAGCGCTGCCACCTGAGTCGGCGCAATGCCGGACTCACTCAACGACACGCCCGCGCCCTTAAGGTGGGCGATCATCTCGTTGACCAGCAGGTTTGCGACCGTCTGGGCCTCCTTGCCAGCCATGCCGGCAGCGGCGGCCTCAAAGAAGTCGGCAAACTCCGGGTCGCCGGCAATCTGCTCGGCGTCGGCCGCCTTAATGCCAAAGTCGGCCTCAAAACGGGCGCGCTTAGCATCGGGCAGCTCGGGGATCTCGCCTCGGCAGCGGTCGATAAACTCGTCGTCCAGATCGAACGGCGCCAGGTCGGGATCGGGGAACAGACGATAGTCGTCGGCCGTCTCCTTGACGCGCATGACCACGGTGCGCTTGCGGCTGGGCTCCCAGTGGCGGGTCTCTTGATAGATAATGCCGCCCTCCTCGAGCACCTCGGCCTGACGGCAAATCTCGTAGGCAAGGCCGTCGTGCAGGCTCTTAAACGAGTTGAGGTTCTTGAGCTCGGTCTTGGTGCCCAGCTTGGTCTCGCCGCGGCGGCGCAGCGACACGTTGCCGTCGCAGCGCATGGAACCCTTCTCCATGGAGCAGTCCGAAATGCCCAGCGTCACAAAAATGCGGCGGAGCTTCTCCATAAACAGGCGAGCCTCCTCGGGCGTGCGCAGATCGGGCTCGGTCACGAGCTCAATCAAAGGCGTGCCACAGCGGTTGTAGTCGACGAGCGACTCGGCAGCAGCGGTAATGCGGCCCTCGGCACCGCCCACGTGCACCATCTTGGCGGCGTCCTCCTCCATGTGGATGCGCAGGATGCGGATGGGCACCGTGTAGGAACCGTCCTCGCGGCGCTCGGGCATCTGCAGGCTGGACGCGTCATAACTGGCCAGATGGCCGGCGCGCTGGTTGCCCTCGCGCATGGTTGACGTCATGGACGTGGACAGGCCCTCGGCGTTGGCCGAAGCGCTCGCCAGGCTCTGGGCCTCGTCCTCACCAAACGCGCAGTCGGGGCGCTCGGCGGCACCGCGACCGGTGACGTCCAGGTCCAGGTGACCGTACATGGCAAAGGCGACCGGACCCTGCGTGGTCTGGAAGTTCTTGGCCATATCGGGATAGAAGTAGTGCTTGCGGTAGAACATCGAGTGGCGCTGGATCTCGCAGTTGGTGGCGAGACCGGCCTTGACGATGCTCTCGATGGCGCGTTTGTTGGGCACCGGCAGGGCGCCGGGCAGGCCCAGGCACACCGGGCACACGTTGGCGTTGGGCTCGTCATCGTGGCTAAGCTTGCAGTTGCAGAACATCTTGGTATCGAGTGCGGTGAGCTCGGTATGGATCTCCAGGCCGATCACGGCCTCCCAATCCTGCAGGACCTCGGAAAGCTCCTTCATTACAGCTCGCCTCCCTTCCCGGCAAAATCGGGCGCGACGGAAAGCGCGGGCGCACCCGTGGCGGCATCGGCAAAGCCGCGCTCCAGGGCGCGGGCAAACGTGAGCAGCTGACGGTCCTTAAAGGCCGGACCCACCAGCTGGGCAGAAACGGGCAGCTGAGTATCCTCGCCCAGGCCCAGCGGCACCGAGATACCGCCGTTGCCGCAAATGTTGAGCGAGATGGTGTACAGGTCGGAAAGGTACATCTGCGTGGGGTCGCTGATCTCGCCAAACTTAAAGGCCGTGCGCGGCGAGGCGGGCATGAGGATGGTGTCCACCTTGGCATACGCGGCGTCGTAGTCCTGCGTGATGAGCGTGCGGGCCTTTTGCGCAGCGTAGTAGTACTTGTCGTACACGCCCGAGCTCAGCAGGTAGGCGCCGAGCATCTGACGGCGCTTGGCCTCGGCGCCAAAGCCGTGGGCGCGCGACAGCGAGCTCTGGTCGGACAGGTTGGCGCAGCCCTCCTCCTGATAGCCGTAGCGAATGCCGTCAAAGCGGGCCAGGTTGGAGAACGCCTCGGCCGGGCCGATGACGTAGTAGGCGGCGATGGCGGCGTCCAGGTGCGGCAGGTCGACCTCGACAAGCTCGGCACCCTGGTTCTGCAGCTCCTGGGCGGCGCGCTGAACAGCGGCCTTGACCTCGGGCGTCAGGCCCTCGGCCTCCATAAACGCAGGAATGATGCCCACGCGCTTGCCCTCGATGCTGTCGTTGAGATGCTCGGTAAAATCGACGGCGCAATCCTGGCTGGTGCAGTCGTACGGATCGTGGCCCGCGCCGGTAAGCGCGTTCATGGCCAGCGCGACATCCTCGACCGTGCGGCCAAAGGGGCCCACCTGGTCGAGCGACGAGCCAAAGGCAACCACGCCGTAACGGCTCACGGCGCCATACGTGGGCTTAAAGCCCACCACGCCGCACAGCGACGCCGGCTGACGGATGGAGCCGCCGGTGTCCGAACCCAGCGACAGCGCGACCTCGCCCGCGGCGACGGCGGCAGCGGAGCCGCCCGAGGAGCCGCCAGGCACGCGCTCGGTATCCCAGGGGTTGTTGGTGCGGTGGAACGCTGAGCTCTCGGTGGAGCTGCCAAAGGCAAACTCGTCCATGTTGGCCTTGCCCATGGGCAGGCAGCCGGCATCGAGCATGCGCTGGACGCAGGTGGCGGTGTAGACGCTCTGGTAGTCCCCGAGCATGCGGGAAGCGCAGGTGGTGCGCGTGCCCACGAGGTTCATGTTGTCCTTGATGGCCAGCGGCACGCCCGCGAGCGGGGGCAGCGGCTTGCCTGCGGCACGGTCGGCATCCACGCGGGCAGCGGCCTCGAGCGCAAGCTCGGGTGCCACCTGCAGGAATGCCTGGACCCCGCCCTCGCGCGCCTCGATGGCGGCAAGGGAGGCCTGGGCCACCTCGGTAGCGGTAAAGTCGCCGGCGGCAACGCCCGCGGCAATCTGGGCGGCGGTAAGGGAATCGAAGCTTTGCGCCATTACTCGCTCTCCCCCTCTCCCAAAATGGACGGCACGCGGAAGTAGCGGTCGCGCGCGCTGCCGGCGTTTTCGAGCGCGACGTCGAGCGGCAGGTCGCGCTCGGGCTCGCGCAGGTCATCGCCCATCACGTTGGACAGGCTTCCGATAGGATGGAACGTGGGCTCCACGTCGGGCAAGTCATATTGCAAGACGGGCTCGAGCATCTGGACGGCGTCGTTCAGGTAGGACGTCATCTGGGTGAGCTCGTCATCGGTCAGTGCGATCTTTGCGTACTCGGCGATGCCGCGCACGTCTTTCTCGCTGAGTGCCATAGGCGCTCCCTTCCGCATAACAGATAAACCGCTCTAGTATACAAGGCAACGCCGGCTTGGAGCAGGCGCTTTACCCAAATGCAGCGAAAACGTAACGAGGGCGGCGGCTGACAGGCGGCGGGCTGGCGGTTTTGTAGCGAAAACCGCCAGCCCGCAACGAAAACCGTCTCGCCCACAACGAAAACCATCACAACATTCGACGCTTTTCGTCAAAATCGCGATTTTCATCGAATGTTGTGATGGTTTGGAAGCCCCGCCACCACAAAGGTGCCTGTCCCCTTTGTGGTGGTTCTGGAGAATGTCCTATGCCGAGGCCTTGGCCTTGCGGCGCTTGCGGACCGTGTGGATCACGATGTCCAGCAGCAACAGCACAATGGCAACGACCACGATAAGCACGGCAAACTCGCGCTTGCCCCAGTGGCGGCCGGCCAGCGACTTTTGCTTGTCGACGTCCTTCTTGCTGTACTTGGTGCGCACGCAATGCACCAGCAGGCGATGGTCGTTCACGCCGTAGGGCGTGCAGGTGACGAGCGTCACCTTGTCGGCGCCGGGCTCGATGGTCAGCGACTCCATCTCCTCGGGCAGCACCACCTCGGAGTCCACCATCTTGTAGGCGAGCGTCTTGTTCATGGTGTGCAGCAGCACCAGGTCGCCGGGCTCCAGCGAGTGGATGTCGTCGAACATGCTCAGGTTGCGCATGCCCGAGTGCGCGGTGAGCACGCAATGCGTCGAGGTGCCGCCCACCGGCAGGCTCGTGCCCTCCAGGTGGCCGACGCCCGCCATAAGGACTTCCTCGCTCGTGCCGTGGTAGATGGGCATGCTCACGTCGATGGAGGGGATCTCGACCCAGCTCATCATGGGGTCGCGGTCAAAGATGAGCTGCTGAGCATAGGGCTCAATCTGGTCGGCGGGAAGCTCGGTGGCCTCGCCCGCCAGCTGCTCGTTAAAGGAGCGCGCCTGGAGCAGGATGCGCTCGCGCTCCTCGGCAGACAGCGCGTCCACGGTGCTGGACACCGTGCTGATCTGGTTGAACACGCCCGAGGCCTCGAGCCGGTCCAAGATCCACGGCCAGGTCATAAGGCCCACGCCAATAAGGATGATGACGATGGTGATGAGCCGGTCGGCCCAGCGCGGCAGCCGCTTGCGGCGGCGCTTGGGCTTTGGTTGAGGTTTGGGTTGAGGGCTTGAGCCGCCGTTGGCCGCGGCGTTATTGCTCTTCATATGTTTGGCGCCCTGCACCATCGCCGGTCACTCCTCTATAGCTCAGGTTGTCTAAACAAATAATAGCCGATTAGCGAGCTTCCGCGCCGGACAACGCAGCTAGACTGCACCGTCCGGGCCACGTAACCACACTCAACCAATCAAGCCATATGTTGCTTTCATCGTCTCAAGCAACTGCGCCATCGTTGCGCCCGCAACCCCGATCTGTTTCAGATTGACGTCGCCCACCTCACAATCTTTAACAAACGCAATCATATCGTCCTTCAGTTCTCCGCGCAGGTCGACACCTTCCGACTCGCCAAGCAGCTGAGCAAGCCTCAGCGCATCGCGTTTATGCTTTTTTACCTTCTTCGAATCAACGTTCTCCCCCGCTTCCCTTCTAGCTTTTAGGTCGAGATACGCCTTCGCTTTGAACGGGACAATGTATTCCGTACCCAGGACCGAAACGCCGCCTACGGTCCGAATTCCCTGAAGGAACAAGCTGTAGTAAGCATCGTCCAACAAAATTGCCGAAAGACTGCTTATGTTTTCATCAACGTGAATTGGCGCCACATCAATCCCCTCACGACCCTTTAGAAAGTCGGGGCACTTCGCGAAGAGTTCGATCATATGGGGGTAACCCGGCCTCTTAGGCTCTGTAAACCGATAAAAGCATGAGTCTTTACCTTCGCCCCAGCCGCAGCGGTAGCCGCCATCACGCACCAAAGTCCATATAGCTTCTGCCGTCTGAGGCAACCGGTCATCGGCGACAATTACCACATCAAAATCGTGAGTCGCCCTAAACGGAAGTCCCGCCTCCGAGAGCAAAATGTCGCATGCCGTGCCGCCGATAAGAGCATACGATCCTGCAGCTTCTTGCATATGCTGCTGAAATTCTTGGAGACCTTCTACAGCGCTTCTTGCCATGGATATTCCTTTCCAAACATGCGATCGACTTCGAGCTGAATTCGCTCATCGTCGATTGCCGCCAAAGATAGCGCAAGCGAAATGTCGTCGACACGGGAGGAGCCGGCAAACACGGGCGCATAGCGCCACACTTGGATCATCGCCGTTTCGTTATCCGGCAACTCCCCGTCTGCAACTTCGAGGTCGCTCAGTTGACGCCATGTACTTCTTAAGACGGCCTTTTGTTCCATGCCCGGTGCAGCGAGCATGGAACGCGCGGCGAGCGCCGTCTCCCCGGCGTCAACAAGATAGTCGATCTGCGGCGTCTTCCTTGCAAAAAAGACCTTCGAGACAGGCGAGGAGAGCTCTGCCATGTGTTCGCCGAGCAGAAGATCAACGGCAACAGGGAACACGACGACACGTCGCTCGCGACGCTCGCGCCTCGCGAGCCCCCTGTCAACAAGCTCGGTTATGGCCTCACTCGCACGGCTTGCCGAGATCCCAAGCGCACGACTAAGGTCATAGGGACGATATGGCTCCTGGGTTGCTCCCCAGATTGCGGCAGCCTGCGCGTTGGGCGACATCTTGGTCGCGTGATTGCGAAACCGGGCACCGCCCCTCTCCGTGCAGGCTGTGCCCATAAATGGAAGAAAAGCCTGTCTACCCGGGCAGACAAAGGGAATCCCTTGTGCGACCAATGCTTTGCGCTGACGTGCATCGGCATCAGGAAATGAAACGACAACAGGAGTCTCCGCGCGCAAGGCTAGCTGACTATAGACCCTCTTAGCCTCGGGAAGCCCGACGCCAGTAGGCAAACTTGCAAGCAAAAACGAAAAACCGTTTGCGTCAACAGCGCGGACCTCAATCGCCCGCAGATGCAGCGGCAAGCGTGCGGATCCAGGCCAATTTTTGGTCTTGGCAGAGAGGCCTAGTGCTTCTTGTAAGTAGATTAGCGCTTCGTTCATTTCCATCGTTTTCGTTTGATTCCATTTTTAATTGGAATTATACATAATTTTCGGAATTAACGAGATTCCTTTCGTGCATAAGCCAGCATTTGCGTTTTCAAAATGTCCCGAATCGGCTGGGCGATTCGGGATACAATGTCAATAGAAAACGACGCACCCCGCGTAAGTGTTCGAAAGCGCGGGCGGCCTAGTTTTCTGGTTTTGTTAAATGCCCGGGCTCCGAACCCCGGGCATTCTTATTTGCGCTTGTTGCGGCGCAAATGCCTTCCACCGTCCGCACCGCGCGTGCGCCTACGGACCTTAAACCGAACCTCATACGAGTCAAAAAACGCGATGACGAACGAGCCCACCGCCGCGAGGGCGGCAAGCACGTTAAGGAATTTCAGCATTTGGGGACCTCCGATCGAGTCGTCGGCCGCCCGCGCACGGGATGCGTCGCAAGGGTATTTTACTGCGAGCGCACGCGTTTGCGCCTGGTGAACGCGATTTTGACAAACATTTGTTCGATAGTTACACACACGCCCCCTCGGACGGCGGAGCCTGGCCGCGTCGTCCGGGTTTGCCCGACGTGTTTGAGTTTTCAAAATGTCCCGAATCGGCGGGGCGATTCGGGATACGATGTCTATAGGAAACGACGCACCCCGCGTAAGTGTTTAGGAGCGCGGGCGACCAGTTTCCGGTGTTGTTAAATGCCCGGACTCCGAACCACGGGCATTCTAATCTTGCACGCGCGGCGCAAATGCCTTCTACCGTCCGCACCGCGCGTGCGCCTACGGACCTTAAACCGAACCTCATACGAGTCAAGAAACGCGATGACGGATGAGTCCGCATCGGACGGTGGAGGCTGCCTGTGTTGTCCAAAAAGAACGGGGCAAACTCCAGCGTGGAGTCTGCCCCGAAAAGAGAACGGCAAAGCAAGAACGTCGATGGACGAGAAAGGTGTCCGCAAGTCTCATGGCCATCACATCCCACCTGCCAAAGGGATGGGTGAGCGAGCGCTACTCCTGCTCGGACTCCTCAGCCTGCTTACGGCTGCGGATGAGGTGCGCCACGCCGATGCACAGCACCGCGCCACCAGCGATCCAAGTGAAGGTCACGCCGTTAAGACCGGTGAGGGGAAGGCCGGAGCCCTTCTTGTTCTGGATGGTGACGGGAATGGTCGCGTCGTTTGTAGGACTGGAAGTAACCATTTCGGTATTGCTGGACGTTACGTTGAGATTCTTCAGGCTGCCGTCATCTTTGTACTCCGGAGCCACTGTGATGGTAAACGGAGCAAGAGTGTTGTAGCCGGCAGGTGTATCGCACTCGGTGATCTCATACGTTCCTGCAACAAGGCCTGGGATATAAATCTCACTATCCTTGTCGGTCTTGAATTTTCCTGCGTTTGCCCCTTCTTCGGTAAGACCGCCATCTTGGGTCAACCATTTCTCCTGCGTAAGCTTTTTATTTCCCTCATAGGTCATCTTGACTTGGAAGGTAGCCTCGAGCTTATGGCTCTGATCATCCTTATCGACCTTGGTCACATCCAGGCGGAAGACATGGTCGGTGACTTTCGTCGGCACCGATGTGCCAGTGCCGGTAGACATGGGATCGTTGGAATAGACAAGCTTGACCTCATTGGTGGCGCCGTCGGCCTTGTATTCGACTTCGCCATTGAGCTTGGCCTTGTAGGTTACGACCACCTTGGAGTCCGCATTTACGCTGATCGATTTCCCATCAGCATCCTGAACTGCCTTAAGGTTATCAAAAGAAACCTTAAGGAGCTCAGTTCCGGCGGTTGTACCGGGAGTCGCAGTCACCTGGTAACCATGGGTAGCGTCGAGTACAACCTCCTTCTCAGCATTGGTCTTGCTATCGACAATACAGACGCGTAGGTCCTTCGGCGTGCCGCTTGAGTTCTTCACGACCTCAAGGCCCTTGCTCAATGTGTCCTGAAATACATACTCATACTTATTGAACGTAGCGATGTTACTAGCAACGTGGCCAGTCAGTTTATATTCGACCTCCTCGCCAATATACGAGTCGCTTACCTTTCCCCATTTCCCGCCCTCGAGGACATCCTTCTCAACGGTAGGAATGCTGGTTTTCTCGGTAACCACCACATCGTCGGCGCCCACAACGGCATAAATCGGAGAAGTGGCAGTATTCTTGCTGCTGGCAGCCCCATCCGGAGCCAAAGTGTTCGCATCAGTCAGAAACAGGTAATAACCGGATTTGGCGAAAGAAACCTTGGTGCCTGCTGCAAACGAAGCATCCGTAGCGTCCTTCGGAGTGGTCGGATTGACCTTCTTCGCAACCAGTCCAGCAAGCGTATTGAGCAAGTCGGTGTCTTTGAGAACCGTTGTACTTGTGTTCCCGGAAATGTTGGCAGCCAGCCAATCGGCAACATCCTGTGCACTGGCACCAGTCTTCAGCGCACCGGGCGTATTGGTATTGATAGCTTTGATGATGGCATCCTGGGTATCAGTGTCATTAAATGCCCAATTAACATTCGAAACGACCTTATCCGTCTTTCCGTCCTCATCCACGACATCGGCCTCAAAGATCTGATAAGCCTTGTACTTCACATCGCCATTCGTATTGTTCTTATTGATGGTGATGCTGTTGGTCGTGGTAGCCGCATCCTCAGCAAACGCCATGGTCACCGGTGCCATGACGCCACCAAAGCTCAACGCTGCGGTAAGACCTGCCGTTACTGCCAGGCGGGCGATGTTCTTGCTCATACTCATCTTCTTTTCCTCTGCTTTCTGCTTGAAGTCCATTTGATCTAAAACCATCTGTCTGTGTCTAAGCATCTGCTTGGTTATGTCTCGCCCCGCTCTCTGTGGGGCCATTGGCTACTCTGCATGGTTGCCGCCTCCCCGCTTGATCAGGAGCGCGACCACGATGAGCGCGGCTCCGGCGACCGCTGCGGCGGCCGCGGCGTACATTGCCATATCGCCAGTCGAGGGCATAAAGCCTCCGGTAGTAATGCTAGGGGGTGTGCCGGTGGGCGTGTTGATGAGCGACGCCTCCAGGCTGCCCGTCGACCCGTCCGCGCTGTCGGCGCGCAGGGGCGACTCGGCCGTGATGGTGAGCTTGGGCTTGGCGGCGGCCACCTGGTCGACGTCCAGGCCCTCGGCCTTGACCGTCACGGAGCGCGTGCCCTCAAAGGCGGTGTAGCCTTTGGGCGCCTTGAGCTCGCGGACCTCCAGCTTGCCCGAGTCCACGCCCGAGACGGTCACGCGGCCGTCCTCGCCCGTGGTGACGGTGGCCTTGCCATCCGCATCCCACGTGCCGTCGGCCGCCAGTGTGCGACCGCGGTCGTCGGCGATGCTCAGGACCGCCCCGGCAAGCGGCTTGTCGCCGTCGCTGCCGCGCTTGGTGAGCGCGAGATCCCAGGTGTAGGCGCACGCGTCGTCGCTCGGCGTGCGGGTAAAGCCGGCATCGCC
>ERZ857965.503-NODE-503-length-55860-cov-7.329881_pt1 | contig 55860 bp, 44 predicted proteins | sample MGYA00519758_ERZ857965 | MGnify/ENA primary metagenome ERZ857965 (study PRJEB31778, sample SAMEA3449381) | human gut metagenome | biome: human gut; feature: human-associated habitat; material: faeces | place: United Kingdom | collected 2010/2012 ... | reverse complement strand
GCCCTAACCTGCACTTGGTCGAGTCCTGAGTTTCCTAAACAGAGACGACCGAGGAAGCCGTAAGTTCGACCTTGTCGATGATTTCTACCAGCTCGCCTTTTTCATTAAAGATGAATGTCTTACGCAAAATTCCCTCGCAAGTTTTACCGTAGAGTTTCTTTTCTCCCCAAGCGCCAAAAGCCTTGATGATTGATGCGTCGGGGTCGGAGAGTAGGGGGAAGGGCAGTGCGTTTTTATCGCTGAAGTTTTTCTGAGCTTTCACGCTGTCCCTGCTGATTCCTACGACGTTATATCCGGCCGTTAAAAACCTGTCATAATTGTCCCTCAGGCTGCAAGCTTCTGCTGTGCATCCCGGAGTGCTGGCCTTAGGATAGAAATAAACCACAGTCTTTTTTCCGAAAGACAAACGGTTTCTACAAATTCTTTCAAATTTTTCAATTGCCAAAACCTCATAACATTTTAATTCTCATTTTCATACGAAAAAAGATTTGTAATTTGAGCAAAAAGGGTATATTTGCGAGAGAAAAACAAGTCTTTTTGAAAGACATATTATATTAACAGGCGTTAATGTCCGTGCTTCCTTGAAACTTCGACACTTTCACAGTAGCACAACGGAATTAACGCCCACGTGGTTCGAAAAGAACTCGTGGGCTTATTCGTTGGAATGTGCTACAGGTAGTCGAAGACCTCAAGGAGCGGACCGACGCGATAAGCCCACTTTGTTATGTATAAGTTTCTTATCTCTGGTTTAACTGCTGTTTTTATTCTGGTTGAATGTACACAGCCGGACTATGAGGTTTATAGCACAATCGTCGGAACGGTGACGGATTATGAGACAGGAGCCGTGTTGGAAAATGTGATTGTGACCCTCGTGCCATCATCGGTGTCGCATACTACTGATGCAAACGGGCAGTTTTCCTTTGAAAACCTCGATGCAGGTCAGTATACCATCTCTGCACAGAAGTCAGGTTATGTCCCGAATCGAAAGAATATAACAGCTGTGAGTGGCGAGACCATAGAAGCGAACTTTACTTTATCAAGAATAGGAGAATGACCTTTCCTAAGAATACGAATTTTCTCTAAACCATTTATTAACAAATTTAAATCCAAAACATTATGAGAAGAAAGTATCTTATTTATGTTATGATTGCTATATCGGCAATTGTAATCACATCCTGTGGAGCGCAGAAGAAGGCTTCGAACTATAATCAGGAGCTTTATAAGTCTCAACAACAGTGGAGCGAAGCTGCCAAAGCATCGGCGACACAGACACCGGCAAGGAAGATGCGTGAGATGGAGCCTTGTGAGGAACTTGCATATTCCAAGGACTTTGCTGCGGTCGGAACCGCAACTTCTTATGTCGAGAAAGTCGCAAGAGACGAGGCTGTCCGTAATGCTCGGTATGAACTCGGAAGGATGCTTGAATCGGCAGTAGAGGGCGCGGCTGAAGATTATTCGAAAAATACCACAAAAAACAAAAAAAATCTTGCAGAAACAGGCGCTGAGGCCATTGAAATGCAGTTCTTTTCTCAAGCTCTCAAGAATACGCGTGTCATCAAGACTACCGTGTATGACCTTGCGGACGGACAGATTCAGGTGTATGCGTGCGTGGAAATGAATATGTCTCAGGAAAATTTCTATGAGCAGGTAGATAATGTTCTTTCTCAAGATGATGTTTGGGGTGTGGATTATGACAAGAACGCATTTAGAGAGCGTATGTCTGCCCGTCTTCAGGAATATAAAGATTCCAAAACAAAATGAGAAGATTCAAGTATGTTTTACTATCTTCATTACTTTGTATTTTGAGTTTCATTATGCATGCGCAGGGGTATCGCTCTCTCAAGCCTCAATGGATGCGACGGCTGCCTCATGCATACAATGATACATATGTGTTTCAATCAGTAAATTCGTCAAGTTACTCTTTAGAGGATGCGAGAAAACTTAATGTATCGAATCTTTTAAGTGAGTCCGGATTGAAAACAGGTATGGCAGTCATATCCACGACCAAATCAAACGAATCTGTTTCACAGGTGTGGCAGAACGGGCATTTGACTGAGACCGTAACGAACTCAGCTAATACAATCAACGAAGCAAAAAGCAAAGAAATAGTGGTGCATGCCGCGCTTATTGATGAGTATTGGACGCAGAATAGGCAAGGCGAGTATGAATTGTGTCGTTTATACGCAAAATCGGAGATAGGCAAGATGCCATTGTACGACAATTGGGAGGTTACTTCTCAATATTATGACTGTTCTGGCCTTTGGCGTTCAGCAATAGTGCCAGGATGGGGACAGATGTACAAGGGTTCCTACCTCAAGGGCGGCTTGGTCTTGGGGGGATTTGTCGGTTGCATCGCTGGAGTCGTCTTTACGGAAAGCCAGCGTGGTGTATATCTCGCAAAGGTTGGCAAGACACACGATACGAATGCGAAGAAATCCTATATCAATTCGGCAAGTAACCTTGCTACGGGACGTAATGTTTGCATTGGAGCTGCGGCTGCGCTTTATGTCTATGGACTGATTGATGCGATTGTCGCACCAGGTGCCAGACGAGTGGTCATTACCCCATCTGCCGACAGCCGCTCTGTCGGAGTCTCCGCATCAGTACGCTTTTAATAAATGCAGGCACTAAGTTTTGTCAGAGAAATGGCAAAACCGTGCCTGCGCTTTACAAAGACCGAAAAATCAGAAAATAAAAACAGAAAATGAAAAAACATATTTCCTTATCCTATGCTGTTCTGATAATTGCAGCAGTATTGTCAGGCAGTTGGCAGTGAATGTCGAAGAAGTCTCAAAAGGCGGTATTGCGGGGATTGTCGCGGACAAGGTTACAGGTGAACCAGTGCCGACTGTAAAACTAAAATTGTCGCCTGGCGGAAACTCCACGGTTACAGGTTCAGACGGCAGTTTTCAGTTTGAAGAACTCGAAGCCGGAGAATACACCGTGACCTACACCAAGGACGGCTATCGTGACGGTATGGAAAAACTACTGGTCAAGAACACCCTCAAGACAGATGCCCATCTCTTGATAGAACGAATTCCGGCTATAATAACAGCGGATAAGGAACTTCTTGATTTCGGCTCAAATACAAGTCTTACCACACTCTCATTTAATATTTAATATCGTTAACAGTTACTATGAACCGCTGGAATGTACTGTGACTGCAAATTGCGCGTGGGTGTCGTCAATTAAGCCAGCAGGGATAATTCGACTACAACATGGAAAGACAGCGACAATAATAGTCACGATAGATCGTTCTTCATTGCTTGCGGGCGATAATGAATCATATATCATACTGGAAACAAATGGAGGCGGTTCTGCTGAAGTTAAGCTTATTGCAGTAGGACTAGACAAACATCTGGCTAAACTGAATGTATTGGAAGCCTCAGAATTGTCTGCATCATCAGCGAAATTCAATGCGGAAATGACAGATTGGGGCTATCCTGAAATTTCAGAACGTGGGTTCATCTATGCAGAATCCTCTATGCCGGACTTGGACAATACAATTGAACGTGTGCGGGCAACTATGACTACCGACAAGAAATTCTCCTATACGGTGCGGGGGCTTGAACTTGACAAAGACTATTATGTTCGTGCTTATGCCGTCAACTCAATAGGCGTCTCGTATAGTGCCAATCAGATAAGATTCAAAACAGAGCCTGTGGCAGGACGAGTAGAGATGAACAATGTCACTAATGTCAACTTGTTGGATAATAGCGCAGTATTTCATGGCACTGTACTGTCGTTAGGCGACCCGTCTTATGCAGAGAAAGGCTTTGTTTATAGCACGGAAAGTTCCGCTCCAACTATATATGATGAAAAAGTTGTCGCTGTGGGGACTGGAAAAGGAGACTATGATGTCAAAGTGTCGAACCTTCAGATAAACACTGACTACTATGTTCGAGCATTCATAAAAAATGAGGCCGGCGTCGCTTATGGAAGCAAAGTCGTTTCTTTCAACACTGAGCAAGAACTTCCTATTGTCACAACTGATAGCGCCACGGATGAGGATCGGGAAAATCATTCTGTCATACTTCATGGCACCATTAAGAACTCTGGGGCTCCTGCATACACGGAGCGCGGATTCGTATATAGTGACATCTATGAGTCGCCTACAATTTATGATAATAAGATTGTTGTGAATGGCTTAGGTAACGGCTCTTTTGAATATCGTTCGACAGAGTTGCCTTCCGATAAAAGCTATTATGTTCGGGCTTATGCAACCAATGAGAAGGGGACGGCATATGGAGATGTAATCAAGATATTTCCGAAAGTATATCTGTTAAAAGCCGCGAATATAATGGTGCAATTGTCTGACATTGGTTCTGGATATTGGCAGGATGTGAAGAGAATGTGCGAAAATAGTGCTGTTGAAGGTTTTACAGATTGGCGTTTGCCTGACATAGATGAACTGATGTCTATTTATACAAATCGCGAAGCAATCGGAAATTTTGTAACAACTAATAATTATTGGAGTTCTTTCTACGATCCAAACGGTTTTGATAACTATTGTTATCTTGCCATGAAAAGTGGAGAAACATGCAGGGCTAGTGGTTCCTATTATGGTGGTTACGGTCGTTGTGTCCGTACAATAGACTCATCAAAATAAACTTAAGCATTTAGAATCATAGTCGATAGTTCTATTCGTTGCACGCTTGGTATCCTGGAAGGAGGCTGCGAAAACTCAGTGACAAAACATAAACCCGAAATAAACTCTGGGGCCGCGGACGAAATCGCTCTGGCGGGAGGTGGCGTCAAGGAGCCAGCCGGCTTCAGAAACGACACCCAGATATGCCATGAAGAGCATCATAGTCAACATCACGACTTCAGAGAATGATAAGGACAATGAAGAGGTGTAACCCGACAGGCGGTCAACCACGGCGGACGTGGCCAGCCCACGGCCTCGGGAAGTGGGAGGTGCCTGCCGGATACAAGTTCTCGCGCGAGCGAGGACGCAGGAGACGGTAGGAGGGCCGAACGAAGCAGCGCGGAGTGAGCTTCGCCGTGACTGACTGCCTGTCGGCGTAAAATCACCGTCAATGCATTACATAGTTGCACAATTGCAAAAGCCCCAGAATCGCCATTACAGCACTCTGGGGCCTTTATATCTTAAAATTAAAGTGTCAAAGATGAGTTTTTCATTGAGCATCACCGACATAGGACGTGGCGAACTCTCCGAAATTCAGGGAGACCGTCAGTTTGCCGGCAGTGATTTTACCATTGAGCGAGGTCACTTTATATTTTGCATAAGGCATTCCCATGGCCAGCGGAACGATGTCGTTGCCTGAAAGAATGATCTCATTTTCGCGAATCTCACACTTGACTCCGGGAACAGTGACATCCAGAGAAACAGGCATCTGAGGAACGAACTTGACCTTGTTGAAGATGATGGTCGCCGTGCCGTCATCCTTGAGACTGACATTGACATTGACATTTTCGGAAACATTGTCCTTGCCGCCGGCTACTACCGTCATGGTGCCGGAGTAAACGGTTTCGGCCGGAGTTTCGATGATTTTCACCGGTTCATTCTTGGAACAAGCGGCAGCAACTACTGAAACGGCCGCAATCAAAAAAGCATTTAATAATTTCATAATAACTATATAATTAATTTATTTACAATCACTTAAAAATCCAGAGCAATGCCGGCATTGAAGCGCCTCGGCTTGCCGGTCTGGAAAAACGAATTGCCTACAGACTTGAAATAGAACACGCTGTAGGAGGTATCGGCGAGGTTTTCCCCGCGAACGAAAAACTGGACTTTGCGGAAGGACAGCCTTGCGTCGAACCCCAGAAGAGAATACGGCGGCTGGACCAGGGTTCCGCTTTCGTTCCAGGAGACGGAGCCGTTCCAGAGAATGTCGGCAGACAACATCAGGGAGTTCAGGAACTTGGAATTGAAATCGAACCTGTACCCTGCCCTGACATATAGTGAAGAAGACGGAGAATACGGAATCCTGTTTCCGGAATAGTCTTCATGACCATCGTCATACGAAACGAAACGGGCATCCATGAAAGAGGCGGAGAAATTCACATTCAGGCCTTTCCATCTCCAGGAGAGCTCGGATTCCACGCCACGGCTCCGGGATTTGGCAGCATTGGCCATCATGCGTCCGGTCCCCTTCCCACGCGGGAACACGGTAATCTGCTGATTCCGGCAGCTGATATGGTATGCGGTCGCGGATGCGGTCAGAAGATGTCCGGCAGCATTGATTCCGAAACGCAGTCCGGCCTCGTAATCCATGCAGGACTCCGGCCGGTAGCTGGTGGATGATGCCGGAATCTCCTCAGCAGCATCGAGATACACGCCAAGTTCGGACATCATTCCGTTCATCATGCGATTCTGCAGGATGTCAGAGAAAATCTGGGTGTTGAAACCTCCGGATTTGTAACCGCGCGAAACGGAGCCCGTCAGCTTCAGGTCAATGCCGCGATGTTTCATGGCTTCAGTGGCGGCATCGAAAAGGACAGACGCTTTCGGAAGAATCTGGAAAAACGACATGTGTTCATTTCCACGGTAGCTGGTCGGGAAATCCTTGTACGAAGGCATTGGCGTAAGCTTGAAATGGATGTCTGAACTGGAGTCGTATGACATGTGGTCGCCTTCATAATCCACACGGAGCCCGGCGGTAAAGAGCCATCTGGACAGTCGGAAATATGACTCATGATAAGCGGCCATATTGTAGCTCCAGAGAACGAAATCATTGGAAATCAAGAAATTGTCCTCCTCGATCATGAGCTTGCCGAACTCCTGCGGAATGTAGGCGTTGGCATTGTCCAGAATGAGGGAACTGATGCCTTCGCGGAGAAACGTCACGGGAGCGCCCATGCCGTTGCGGCGGACGAATGCGAAAACACCGCTTTGATGGTTCCACCAGGCGGGATGCGTCTGCGGACGTAGTACAACTTCTTGTGTCACAGATGCTTGCTGCTGCGTCTGGTTCAATGTGAACATCGACGCGGATGTAAAATCCTGGTCCAGATCCATGGAATCAAACAACATCTGCAGGCTGGTTACCGAACTCAGTTTCCATTTGTCCAAATCGACATTGACGCGCAGCCCGTCCATCACGAAAAGGCGTCTGTAAGCACTTCTGTCATTGTAATTTACTGGATAGAGCCAGCCTCCGGCCAATGATTCCCCGCCTTGTGACGCATCCGTGGCATCAGCCTTCCAGAGCCGGTAAGGATAGCCGCCCTGATCCGTATAAGATGCATGTAAGGTATTGTCAATGAAAGCATTGCCGCAGTTTTTCACATATCGGAAACGCACGGATAATGCATCGGAAACATCACACTTGCTGCCTGAATATTCATTGGTATAAAATCCGTCAGAGTGGCCGTACATTACGGCGGCACCGACATTGTTCTTATATATGGAAGCATTGACTCTCAATGAATTGGCACTGCCGTATTCGACATTGGCCCTTACTCCCTGCCATACAGCCGGGGACAATGTTTCCACAGCCATGACACCGAGCATGGAATTGCGCCCGTAGAGCGTACCCTGGGGACCGCGGAGCATGTCGATCCGCCGGATGTCGATGAATGAAAAATCATAACAGTTCTTGTCCAGGACCGGCACGTCGTCGATATACAGGCCGATTACCGGGTTTTCCATACGCGAGCCGATGCCGCGCACATAAATGGTTGACGTCATCGACGACCCGTAATCTGGCATCGTCAGCCCGGGGACAATGCCGGCCAAATTCTTGGGAGAGGCAAGTCCCGTTGTCTCTATCTCCTTCATAGTCAAGGAAGTAACCGGGACAGCAATCTCATTTTTCGTCAATGTTTGTTTCAAAGATGAGGATATGACAGCGCCCGACAATGTATCTTTCACGACAGGTGTCGCCGTCACCAGCATCAATGCCACAATAATATGAATCATAGTTCGTCTATTAAGCGGCGGCAAAAGTACAAGATACAATGATTTCCGTCATTGCACTATTTGCACATCCTAAAGGACGATTTATACCATTCTTTCGCGGAAAGAGGAAGGAGAGATGCCGGTCATCTTGCGGAAAAACCGGGAAAAATATGACGCTTCGGAGAAACAGAGACGTTCAGCGATTTCCGACATTGGCATAGACCTGTCGCAGAGAAGTTCGCGGGCAAGGGCCAGACGGGCATTGTCAATCCATTCGCCGGCACTTTTTCCGGTTTCGGCCTTGACGGTGCGGTTTAGATGGCTGGGAGTGACGCCCAGAAGCGAGGCGTAACCGGCGACACTGGAGAAGGGCTGCGAAACATCGAACACTTTTTCGAGGTAAGACGAGCATAGCCTGGAGGACGCGGACCCGCCAGGAGCCGGAAGGAGCTCATCGAACTGGCTGAGTATCACCTCTATCAGGCTTCTGACGATGGCGACCTGACCCGCATGACGCATGAGACGGATCATGAGTTCATCGTAGAAAAGTTTGTCCTCTACGGGGATGGAAAGAACCGACGGTTCCTTCATGCGAAGCACTGAATGTCCGGCATTGCGAAGCAACTCGGTAGAGAAGGCTCCCATGTAGCCTATCGTGTCCTTGAAATACTTCACGGAATAGTGAATGAATGGAGGTATCAGGGCGAAGTCGCTGGCTTTCAACAGATAAGGGCGTCTGTCAATATCTATGAGCACCTCTCCTGAAAGGAGATAGACATACGACCAATCTTCTCGGGCAATCGAGTGCATCGGATGTGCAGTCACTTGCCCGGCAGCATTGAGTGGACGTATTACGAAGAGACTCATAATTCCGCAAATTTACTCACTTTTTGCAAAAAATCGTTTTTTTTCGACCAAAATAACAATATCTAAGCGAAATTTAACCAAAAACTGTACTATTTGGCAACCTTTTTGTATCTTTGCCCCGACGTTTGAACAGAAAAAACAGACATTGAAAATAAGAAATTATAAAGATATGAACAGACAACGACTTAGACTCGGACTCATCACAGCGGCAGCGCTTCTGCCTCTGGGCATGATGGGACAGGAAACACTGACATTGGAACAGTGCCGGGAAATGGCTTTGCAGAACAACAAGAGCATTGAACAGGCCAAGACACGTGTGGAAATGGCCGGCTACGACAGGAAAATAGCAAGGGCGAACTACTTTCCGAACATCAGCGCTACCGGCGCATATATGTATAATGAGAAGAACCTCGCACTGATAAGTGACGAAATGTCAGGTAAACTGACAGGTGCCGGCGCAGCTCTCCAGGGCGCCGTCAGCGAGAAGGTCACCAATGTCATTGAGGCATTGAACAAGATTCCGGGAGGCTCTGACATCATCAGCAGCGAGATGGGACAGGCCATTCTCGGTGCGCTCCAGAAAGGCGAGATCAGTTCAGCCATCACCAAGATAGGCACTGAAATCGACGACGCCTTCCATCTGGACATCCATAACGTGTTCGCAGGTATGGTTTCACTCCAGCAGCCGGTATTCATGGGCGGCAAGATTGTCAATGCCAACAAGATGGCAAAATTGGCGGAGGACCTGTCCAAGGCCAAATACGACAAGGAGTATCAGGATTTGCTGACCACCGTGGACCAGGCTTACTGGCAGGTAGTCTCCGTTTCCAACAAGAAGAGAATGGCCGAGAACTATGCCGACCTTCTTGAGAAGATGGAGCACGATGTGACCATTTCTGTCAATGAGGGTGTAGCGACCGAGTCTGACGCATTGTCGATAAAGGTCAAGGCCAATGAAGCGAATATGCTCAAGACCAAGGCCACCAACGGGCTCGTGCTCGCCAAGATGCTGCTCTGCAAGGAGATAGGCATTGACCTGAATTCTGAAATCTCCCTCGCTGACGAGGAACTGAGCGCCGTTCCTGCACCTCAGCTGACTGCCCAGAAGGATCTGGAACAGATCTACGAAGACAGGCCTGAGACAAGAAGCCTGGGACTTGCCACTCAGATTTATGATGCGAAAGTGAAGATCGCACGCGCGGACATGATGCCTAAAGTGGCATTGACAGCGAACTATATAGTAAGCAATCCGAACCTCTACAACGGATTCCAGAACAAGTTCGGCGGCATGTTCAATGTGGGAGCGATGATCAACATCCCTATTTTCCACGGAACTGAGGCACTGCAGAAAACACGCAAGGCAAAGGCTGAGGCGACATTGTTCAGAAGCCAGCTGGAGGAAGCCAAAGAGCTTATCAACCTGCAGGTTACACAGCTCCGCAAGCAGCAGAACGAGGCGCTGGACAAACTCGACATGGCTGAGAGTAACCTCAAGAGCGCGGAAGAAAATCTCCGTACCGCATCCATCGGTTTCGAGGCCGGAGTCGTGACTGCCAATGTGGCTCTTGCCGCACACACGGCATGGCTCAAGGCGCAGTCAGAGTACATTGACGCAGGCATTGAACTTCAGATGAACTATGTAAACCTCCAGAAGGCAGAGGGCAATTATAAATCAGATATCGACTCAGAAAAATAAAAACAGAAAAATACTATGGGACAGACTAAGAAATCTTACAACCTTGTAATAGGTGTTGTAGCGCTGCTTGTCATTATTATGGTTATAGCAGTGGTGGGATATTTCGTATCAAAGCCTAAACCGCTGGTTATCCAGGGCGAGGCTGAGGCTACAGAGTACAGAGTTTCCGGAAAGGTGCCAGGAAGAATCGAGGCGCTTTTCGTGAAAGAGGGCGAGATGGTGCACAAGGGAGATACTGTCGTATTCATCGACTGCCCTGAGGTCCATGCCAAACTCGAGCAGGTTACTGCATTGAAGAATGCAGCCAAGGCTCAGCAGAACAAGGCCATCAACGGAGCAAGGAAAGAGCAGATCACAGGCGCTTACGAACTCTGGCAGAAAGCTATCGTGGCTGAGAAGGTCATGAAGAAATCCTACGACAGAATCAAGAACCTCTATGACCAGAAAGTCGTTTCAGCACAGAAATATGACGAAGTGGAGGCTCAGTACAATGCCGCCGTAGCCACCACGAAGGCAGCCAAGAGCCAGTATGACATGGCTGTCAATGGCGCACGCGCAGAGGACAAGGCTACCGCTGCCGCTCTTGTGGACCAGGCCAACGGTGCTCTCATGGAAGTCAATGCAGCTCTCGCTGAGCTTTACCTCACTTCTCCTGCATCCGGTATCATTTCCGCTACCTTCCCTAAAGTCGGCGAACTTGTAGGACAGGGCTCACCTATCATGACCATTACAGACCTCGACGACATGTGGTTCACTTTCAATGTAAGAGAGGACTATCTCCACGGTCTGAAACAGGGCGACAAGGTAACCGTAAGCGTTCCGGCTCTTGACGACAAGGAGTGCACCGCTACCGTGACCTACATCGCTGTCCGTGAGTCTTATGCCACATGGAAAGCCACCAAGGAGACAGGCATGTACGATGCCAAGACATTTGAGGTGAGAGCAGTTCCTGACACACCGCTTGAGGGCTTGCGTCCGGGAATGTCAGCAATCGTGAAAGACAGCAAAATTCTTAAGAAATAATCAGTTATGAGTTTTTGGCATAACATAGCCGCAGTAATCCGCCGTGAACTGAGGATAATGAGGAACAGACCGATTTATCTTCTCGGTTCAGTGGTGACTGTGGCCTTCTGCGCCATCTTCTTCCTGACCTTTCTGAAAGACGGACTGCCGCACGACCTGCCTGTAGGCATCGTGGACTATGACAACTCGACATTGTCCCGGAACTTCGCAAGGCAGCTGGACGCGACACAGCTCGGAAAGGTGATCAGATACGACACTTTCGCACAGGCGAGAGAGGACATGCAGAGCGGCAAGCTTACAGCGGTCTGCGTCATCCCTGAAGGCATGTATGCAGATGTACAGGCAAGCCGCCGACCGACTTTCACATATTACCTGAACGGTCTTTATTTCGTCGGAGGAGCATTGTCCTACAAGAACATCCTCACGATGATCAACCTTGCGGACGGCGCCGTCCAGAGGGAGGTGCTCAGAGCGAAAGGGGTCAATGAAGATGCTATCATGGGCAGAATCCGTCCAGTGAACGTGGATGTGCATCAGATCGGCAACCAGTACACCAACTACGGTTACTATCTGACCAACATCTTCCTGCCGGGCGTATTGGAGATGGCGATAATCATCATCTTGATCTACTCATTGGGAGCAGAACTGAAATACGGCACATCCAGACATCTGCTGCAGACGGCCGGCGACTCCATGTTCACCGCGCTTCTCGGCAAGATCATAGTCTATACGACACTGTTCTCGATACTGGGACTCATCCTGATACTGCTGATGTATGACTGGATGCATTTCCCGATAAACGGCTCTATCTGGAACATGTTCCTCGATATCCTGCTGTTAGTGCTTGCCAGCGAGGGAGTGGCGATATTCATTATCGGTATGCTGCCGATTCCGCGACTTGCACTGAGTATCGGCGCCCTGTACAGCGTGCTTGCATTCTCAATGTCAGGCTTCACGCTGCCGGTAGAGGCTATGCCGCCATATATCCAGGGACTTGCAGAAGCGTTCCCGCTCAGGCACTACTTCCAGTTCTACTCACGTGAGGTCATCTTCGGAACAGGTTTCGCAGGATGGTATAAAGAGGTGATACACATGCTCATTTTCCTCTTCCTGCCGGTATTGGCCATCTGGAGACTCAAGAAGGCTTATATTTTACAGAATTTCCCTAAAAAATAGTCGATATGAAAAAAGACAGTTACATAAGTACGTGGTTTCGCGACTTTTGGGGAATTTTCACCCACGAACTGAAACTCATATTCTCCGATTCCGGAGTTATGATCATATTCTTCCTTGCCGGACTCGCCTATCCGCTGTTGTACAATGTAATGTACCTCAACGGCATACTTAACGAGACTCCTATCGCCGTCGTGGACAATGCCGACTGCTCAGCCAGCCGCCGTTTCGCCCGCGAAGTCGATGCCACAAGAGAGTGCGCTGTGAAATATCATTGCATCAATATCCTTGAGGCACAGGAGCTTATGAAGGAAGGCAAGATTCGCGGCTACCTGTATTTCCCATCTGACTACGGCGACAAACTCGCAAGACTGGAGACCGCCACATTGTCAGTTTATGCAGACATGAGCAGTTTCCTCTACTACAAGAACATCCTTATGGCAAGCAACATGGTGATGCTCAATGAAGTGGGCAGCATCCAGATGGAACGGTACGCGGCGGCGGGATTCAGCGGCGAACAGGCCGCATCCCTCGTGCAGGCCATCCCATACGAGGAGAACAACCCTTACAACAGGGCATTCTCCTACTCGCTGTTCCTCCTGTCAGCCATATTGCTCGTAATCGTACAGCAGACGCTTTTCTACGGAATGTCGATGCTGGTGGGTACGGCACGAGAGGAGAACCGCAGTTTCGCCACGCTCCCGGACAGGCTTGAAGGCCACGGAGTAGTGCGTGTGGTTCTCGGACGAGGACTTGCCTACTGGCTGATATACATGGGAATTGCCATATATATCGCCACAATTGTGCCGGCCATATTCGGATTGCCGCAGAGAGGAAACTTCTGGGATATCATACTGTTACTGCTGTTCTTCGTGACGGACTGCGTGATGTTCTCGATGACATGGAGCGCACTGATCACCAGAAGAGAGTCAGTATTTCTTCTGTTCCTTGTGGTATCGCCTATCTGCCTGTTCCTGACAGGTTTCTCATGGCCTACCACAGCATTCCCTGAGTTCTGGAAATGGTTCTCATACCTATTCCCGACTACATTCGGATGCCAGAGCTTCATAAACCTCAACACTGCCGGCGGCGACTTGTGGACTTCACATACGCAGATGTTCTGGATGACAGTACAGACCATCGTGTACTTCTGCACAGCCTGCATCGCCATCTTTGTAGAGAACTGGGTTATCCACCACAAGAGCATGCTGGAGGAAAAGAAAATGGAACTGGCCAAACGTGCCGGCGTGGACTTGGAAGAAGACCGCAAAATCATCGCCGGAGAATAATTTTCCACATATATATCGAAAAAGGCCGCGCATTGAGCACGACCTTTTTTTTCGTATTATAGCGACTCTCGTACTATAGACGCTGTCCCCCGATGAATTCACGCATGATGGATGTCGGCGGAATTGCAGATATCTCGTCCGGCGAGAGTGCCACGATATAGTCCAAGAACTTGAGCAGACGCACCGCCTCAGTATATGCAGGTGAAGACGGGGCAATCCGGCGCAGCAGCGGCTCAGCATAGTATTTGAGCATCGGAAGTTCGTAGATCAATGCTGAATTGAACGCCGCATCCGCATTTTCCTGGAACGGGAAGATATTGCAGTTCTCTCCACGGCGCACACTGTACCAGCGGGTTATCGTCTCCTCCGGAGTGATGCCACGTACACGGTTGTCACGCACCATACGGCGCAGCAGACGGTTGTCGGAAGTGGAGATATTGTTGTTCTCATCCACATTTAGCGAAGTCAGCGCAGAGGCATAGACTCTGAAAATCTTGGAATTGTCCACATCCGGAACCATAGCAGGATCGAGGGCGTGGATACCTTCCATGATAAGTATCTCCTTTTCACCCAGCGAGATACGCTTGCCGGACGGCATTGACCTGCCTGCCTTGAAATCAAACTTGGGCAGCTCGACCTCCTTGCCCGCGAACAGGTCATTCAACTGACTGTTGAGAAGTTTGAGGTCCATCGCCTCCAACGCCTCGAAGTCATAGTTCCCCTCACTGTCCTTAGGCGTATGCTCCCTGTCCACGAAATAATTGTCCAGTTCTATAACCTTTGGAACAAGCCCGAGCACACGGCACTGAAGCGCAATCCTCAGCGATGACGAAGTCTTTCCGCTGGAGGACGGTCCGGCAATGAAAACAGCCTTGACCCGACCCCTTCGCTCATATATTTGGTCGGCAATGGCCGCATATTTTCTTTCGTGCAGAGCCTCCGACAGATTTATCAGTTCCACAGCATGTCCCTCGGAAATGGCCTTGTTCAACGCCCCGATACCATTGATCCTGATAATGGAGCACCAGTCGGAATACTCAGCGAGAGTTGCCGCAATCTTGGACTGCGTCTTGACAGGAATCACTTTCGAGAAATCGCCCTCGGACGGGAACTGCAGACAGAAGCCTTCAGCGAACGGAAGAAGGTCGAACACTTTCAGATAACCGGTCGAAGGGAGTAGCGGTCCGTGGAATGTATCTGCATGTCCGTCAAGGAAATACACACTGCATATGAACTTGCCGAGAGACTTCTGGAGCTCAGCTTTTTCCGGCTGGTTATTCTCCTCGAACATCTTCTCCGCAGTTACGGCATCTATCTTCTCCTTCCTGAATGGCATGTCGGCGGATACGATTTCCTGCATCCTTCTCTTGACAGAGGCCAACTGCTCCTGCGTCAGTGCCAATGTCCTGCAACGTCCGTCCTCCTGTTTCCTGGTTTCTATCACCTTGCAGTAGAGACCGCTCGGAAGCGAATGGTCTATCACCAGGACCTTGTCCGGAAACAGCTCACGCACAGCGTTCTGCAGCACGAAGCACAGGGAACGCAGGTAGGTGCGCCTTCCGTCAGGATGATTGTATCCGATGAACTCCACCTCGTGAGTCATCGCCAGCTTGAAGTCGAGTTCCTTCAGTTTGTGGTCCACCAATGCCGCGAGCACGGGATATACCACTCCTGTTCTGTCATCTTTCACGACAGGGCAGATCTGCCTGGAAAAATCACCGAGTTTCTCGAACAGAGGCAACTCATAACGCCTCCCGTCATTGACAAGGAGAACTTCAAATTTGTCAGCAGTATTGTTCATAATTATGTGTTTAACGCTTGCCTATTATGCCTTCGAGCGCGTCCTTCAGATAAGGTCCTGTGACGGATGCCGGATTTGCCGCAAGCTCCTCGGGGGTTCCCTGAGCCACCACATAACCGCCTCGGCGTCCACCGTCCGGCCCCATGTCGAACATATAGTCCGCGCATTTCAACACATCGAGGTTATGCTCTATGACTATCACGGTGTTACCGCAGTCCACCAGCTTCTGAAGCACGCCCAAAAGCACCTTGATATCCTCAAAATGCAGGCCAGTGGTAGGCTCGTCTAGTATATAAAGGGTGTTTCCTGTGTCCTTCCGGTAGAGTTCCGATGCAAGTTTCATCCTCTGGCTCTCTCCTCCAGACAATGTTACCGCAGACTGACCGAGATGAACGTAGCCGAGTCCTACATCCACGAGGGCCTTCAGTTTCTGGGAAATCTTGGGAATCTCCTTGAAAAACTCATAGGCCTGGGCTATCGGCATCTCCAGAACGTCATTGATACTGCGTCCCTTGTACTTGACCGCAAGCGTGTCCTCCTTGTAACGGTGGCCGCGGCACTCATCGCAGACGACATTGACAGAAGGCAGGAAATTCATTTCTATCACCTTGATACCGGCACCTTTACAAGCCTCGCAACGGCCTCCTGCGACATTGAAAGAGAACCTTCCGGCTCCGAATCCGCGCACTTTGGCGTCAGGCGTTTCGGCAAACAGGGTACGGATATCATTGAACACACCGGTAAATGTGGCCGGGTTGCTCCTCGGTGTACGACCGATAGGGCTCTGGTCGATTTCTATGAGTTTGTCGATGTTTTCGACTCCGATGATGTCCGAATACGGCAGAGGATGCATCTTGGCATTGTAGAACTTGTTCTTCAATATCGGCATCAATGTCTCGTTTATGAGCGAGGACTTGCCGCTGCCGCTGACTCCGCTGATACCGATAAAGACGCCCAAAGGGAAGTCTATATCAATGTCTTTCAAGTTGTTGCCTGACGCGCCACGGATTCCGAGCACCTTTCCATTACCTTTTCTGCGGACGGCCGGCACTTCGATACGCCTCTTTCCGGTAAGATAATCCAGGGTCAATGACGGCCCGATCGTATAGGATGACAAGTTTTTCTTGTCATTTTCTCCGACAGCGTCTCCTGCAGCCTCTTTTCCGGATTCGCCCAACAGAAGGGAAACAGGAGCATTGACACAGATCTTTCCGCCATTTTCTCCCGCGCCCGGTCCTACATCGACTAGCCAGTCCGCGCTGTACATCGTCTCGGCGTCGTGTTCCACTACCATCACGGAATTACCCTCGTCGCGCAGTTCCTTGAGCGAATGGATCAGCTTTCTGTTGTCGCGCTGATGAAGTCCGATGCTCGGCTCATCCAGGATATACAGGACATTGACCAGTTTGGAGCCGATCTGTGTCGCGAGTCTGATGCGCTGGCTCTCACCGCCTGACAATGAAGCGGTTGCGCGGTCGAGCGAGAGATAATCCAGTCCCACATCCAGCATAAAACCGGTACGTTCGCCGAGTTCCTTCAATATGTCGCGGGCGATGATGTTCTCCCTGTCGGACAGTTTGGAGGGCAGCTCCTGAATCCATTTGGCAAGGGACGACATCTCCATCGCAGCGACCTCGGATATGGTTTTCCCGTCGATTTTGAAACAGGTAGTCTGCTGGTTAAGCCTTGTCCCGTGACAGACAGGGCAGACGATCTTGTCCTCGATGTCGTCCACAATTCCGGGAAACGACACCATTTCCGACATATTCCCGTCACCGACACGGAAAAGCTCGTCCGAGCCATAGACAATCAGCGAAATCGCCTCGTCCGGCACATCCTCTATCGGATCGTACAGTGAGAAGTTATATCTCCTTGCTATAGAGCGTATTATATCGAACTTTTTCGTCTCCCGCATCTTTCCGAGCGGGACGATTCCGCCATCAGCGATAGAAACGCTGCGGTCCGGAATAATCGTGTCAATGTTCACATCGACGATCGTTCCGAGTCCTTTGCAATGCGGACAGTAGCCTTCCGGAGAATTGAACGAGAACGAATGCGGCGCCGGCTCCTGAAGCGAAATGCCGGAATCCGGATCCACCAGATGCTTGGAATAATGCTGTATCTCCCCCGTCTCCAGATCGAGCACGGCAAGCGAGCCTTTTCCACGGCCCAATGCTGTAGCGACTGAATCCTTCACCCTCTTGTCATCGCCTGTGGCAGGCTTCATCTTGTCCACCACAAGCTCGATGAAATGGGCCTTGTACCTGTCCAGAGCCGTTACTGTGGCTAGGTCACGGAGTTCCCCGTCGATGCGAACCTGAGTAAAGCCACGCTTGCGGAGATTGTCGAACAGTTCCTTGTAATGACCTTTTCGGCCACGCACGAGAGGCGCGAGAAGATAACATTTCCGCTGATTGTACTTCTGCATTATGAGCGAAACTATCTGCTCATCAGTGTAGCGGGACATTTCCTTTCCCGTTACCGGAGAATATGCCCGCGACGCTCTCGCATACAGAAGCCTGAGGAAATCGTAAATCTCTGTTATGGTACCGACAGTGGAACGCGGATTGTTGCCCGTGGTCTTCTGCTCGATGGCGATAATCGGACTCAGGACGTTGATTTCCTCAACCTCCGGCTTCTCCAACACCCCCATAAAATGCTTGGCGTAGGCGGAAAGCGTATCCATATAACGCCTCTGCCCCTCCGCATAGATGGTATCGAAAGCCAATGACGACTTGCCGCTGCCGCTCAATCCGGTTATGACCACGAACTCCCCTCTCGGAATATCCAGACTGACATTCTTGAGGTTATGGGCCTTTGCGCCCCTAATTTCTATGAAATCTTTTTCTTCCAATTTATTGTGCTCCAAACATTAGAGCCATCCGCCGCCGGAGCTTCTGACTCCCCTTACAACTATCGAGAGTTTCCTGGATATCTTCATGCCGCCCATAGACGAACCTGTACCGACATTGGTACCGCCCGCTACCGCATTGACAGTCAATATGGCATTGCCGGAGCGTTTCGGGGTCAATGTAAGTTTTCCTTTGTTCACCACAGGCACCGATTTCAGTCCGAGCGTGCTCATGTCCTCTGCCGAAATCTCGATTCCGGTATAGGTCAATGATTCATATCCTTCACCGAACAATGACTCGAGGCTTACCTCCTGCGTCTCTCCCACGACCAATGACTCACAAGGTATGCCTTCTATCTGCATCAGCAGTCTCCACGCATTGACCTTGCCCGTTCCCATCTTGCCGGCGAACTTGGAGAAATTATAAGAACGGACACTATTTTCATCTTCATAATAATAGCCTTTTCCGGAGAAAGCCGAGTCGCTGAACTTGTCCACAGACGTAAGCAGCATCGACTTGAACTCATCTGTCGTGCACTTCACGCCCAGTTTCTTCATATACGAAAGGCCCAGCGCAGCCACGCCGCTCACATGCGGACAGGCCATTGAGGTTCCGTCCATATATGCATATCCGGAACCGTCGAGATATCCATCTTCATCTCTCAGATCCGGCGGCACGGTGGACAGGATGGAGGCTTCATCCATAGGGTCATCAGATGAACTCGTCATCGGAGAACAATAGTCTCCACCAGGAGCTGCGATATTGCAGCCCGGTCCGTAATTCGTGTAAAAAGCCGGCTTGCCGTTGCAGGCGAACGATGTCACGGAGATATAATCCGTCATTCCGCCGGGATAGCCCGACATGGCCGCCATTTCATTTCCGGCAGCGAAAACCACTATTCCTCCATTGATAGGGTTGTCCCTGCTTGATCCTATGAAATAATTGTAGGCTTCTACCTCTACCTTGTTCTCGTTTATATAGGCATTGTCCGACCTGACCTCGCCTCCGTCCACTCCAAAAGAGCACTGGAGTACAGAAGCTCCGTGGTCCGCAGCATATTTCGCTGCACGTGCGACCGTCGATGCTGTAGGCTCAGCGTCGCCCGAGAATATCTGGCAGGACATAATACGAACACCGTCGCCCTTGCCGGTTCCGCCTGCCACACTTGAAACACCGGTGCCGTTATTGTTCACTGCTGCGATGATACCCGCCACGTGTGTGCCGTGTCCGGTATCCCCATTTTCCAGCCAGGATATCGAGCCGTTGCTCTTTATGAAATTGTAGCCGTGCAGGTCATTGTTCGTCGGAGACGGATTGGTCCACATGTTCGCGCTCAGGTCAGGATGCGTATAGTCCACACCCTCATCCACGACTGCGACAATGATGGACTGGTCGCCGCCCGTAAGCGCCCAGGCATCCCTTACATTCACGTCCTCACCGATCACGGCTCCGGAAGGATAGTCCTTGGTCTGGTTGCTGAGGTTCCACTGTTTGCTGAAAAGCGGGTCGTTCATAGCCGCGCCGCTGGCACCTGCCTTGGTGGCCATAGTCTCGGGGCACGGTCTGACGCGCTTGCTTATCACTCTGTCCATCAATGTATTGTACTGCACTTTAGCCACCTTCTTTTCAGAGGAAAGCCTGACAGCGACCTTCTGCACATCCGTCTTGCCGTCCAATGTCAGTTCATACCACCTGTCCAGACCGAAGCGCTTTTCTTCCGCTTCCCTTCCGGGGAATGACTCGAACAGCGGAGCTATCGATACGGCTCCGGCATTCTCTGCTATCCTGCTGAGTTCCGCAGTATCTGAAACATCACCATCCACATAGACGAGGATGGAGTTGCCGTCAGCATTGTGACTTGTATTTACAATTTTTCCATTGGCCTCTCCTTTGCCTGAGGGAGAGACTTCATTCGTGAGAAATGATGAACATCCTGTCAGAACCAATGAGAGGATGCCCACCGAAAAAGCGAATTTCTTCATAATTATTTATCCAGTGCGTTTGCCTTCACGTCTGCAGGGACCTCAGCCCTTACATACGTGGTCATTTCATCGGTGCCGTTCTTAGCGGTAAGCACCATCATATTGCCGTCAATATCAACATTGTACGTAGAACTACCCCATGCAGAGCCATCGGTATAGACTCCGGTTATGCCCTTCTTGACATACTGCCAGGTTCCGGTATAATGAAGATAACGTCCAGCCTGCATCAGCTGCCAGGTATCGAATGTACCGTCTGCCTTGAAGTCGATATAAACAACGATTCCGTAGGTCTGTCCCGCCTTGGTGACAGCACTTATGTCATCCAGTTTCCAGGAGCCTACGACATTTATGTCCTTGTCTTTTTTATTGCATCCTGCAAGCAGGGCAAGAGCAGTCACCATCAGGACTGCGAATTTCCAAATTCTCATATTCTATTTTCTTATTGTTCAATATTTTACAACCATCCGCCATTTTCACTTGACACGCCTCTCGCAACAAGTGACACTGTTTTGCTTATTGTCAGACCTCCCATGTTCTCGCCATTGCCCGGAGTCTGTCCGCCGGCAACCGCGTTTATGGTGATCTTGACGTTTCCAGACTTCTTAGGGCATATCACGAGGCGTCCTGCCTTGATTTCCGGCATCGCCGCCAGATCCAATGTCCTGTAATCTTCGTCAGATATGTCCACGCCCAGATATTTCAGCGAACTATATGAGCCGCCGAATATGCTTTCAAGACTGACAGCCTGCTCCAGACCTACCACAGCAGTCAGACATGGGGTTCCCTCGATGTTCATCAAGAATTTCCAAGCGTCGATGCTTCCGGTTCCCATCTTGCCTCTGTATTTGGAAAGGCTCAGCGGGCCGATTGCATAATTGGCTGCATACAGACAAGTCTGCTTGATGCCGAGACACTGGGCATTCATGTCATTGACAGATGTCAGCAACATTGCCTTGAACTCATCCTTCGTGCAGGTCTTGCCGAGTTTCTTCATGTAGGAAAGGCCGAGTGCCGCCACACCGCTTACGTGCGGGCAGGCCATGGATGTTCCCTGCATGTAGCCGTAACCCTTTCCGTCATAGTCAGTCGAATAGATATATCCTTCAGGCATGGTGGAGAGCACGCAACCGTCGCAGATGTATGTATTACCGTCCGAAGAAGTGTAGTAGAATTCTCCGCCAGGCGCTGCTATATTGCATCCTGGACCATAGTTGGTATAACCTGTCGGCTTGTAATCTGAAGCGAAAGCTGTCACGGAGATGATGTCAGCGAGCGCTCCCGGATAAGCGGACATTTCCTTGCCGTCGTTGCCAGCAGCGAAGAACGCCACACCGCCATTGATAGGATTGTCGAAGCCAAGTTCCTTTCTGTCAGCGTTTTCGAAGTATTCGATAGCCGCATAGACAAGTGGCTGTCCGGTCTTGTAGGACTTGTCAGAGAGGACTGCACCTGCCTGGAAGCCCCATGAGCACTGGAGGATGCTTGCGCCGTTGTCAGCCGCATAGCGGATAGCCTTGGCAAGATATTCTTCGGTACAGTTCTGGCCACCTGAATAGATCTGGCAGGACATGATGCGTACACCGTCACCTTTTCCGCTTCCGCCGGCAATTCCGCTTATGCCCACGTTATTGTTGTTCACGGCTGCCACGACTCCGGCCACATGAGTGCCGTGTCCCTTGTCACCGACTCCGCCACTTGAGGATCTGAGTTTGTTCCAGCTGATCTGAGGCTCATCCATACTGAAATTGTAGCCATAGACATCATCCACATAGCCGTTTCCGTCATCATCAATTCCGTTGCCCGGGATTTCCTTCTCGTTTTTCCACATATTGGCCGCGAGGTCAGGGTGATTGTAAGCTACACCCTCGTCCACGACTGCCACGATGATGGAAGGGTCTCCGGTCGTAAGTTTCCATGCATCATAGACATTGATGTCCGAGCCCGGTACGGATGTATCGACCGGCTTGCCTTTCTGTGTGGAATGATAATGCCACTGGGAAGCGAGCGCAGGGTCATTGAAAGGAGCCTGTATGTTACTTGTGGCCTTTGTCGCAGGAGCCGGTTTCCAGGATGCGGATTTCATTTCGTCCAGTCCTTTCAGCCTATTGTTGTACTGTATCCTTTCGATTCCGTCCTCCTTCGAGAGCAGTTCCACAGCCTGACGGAGGTCCGTTTCAGGAGCGAATGTCAATGTGTACCACCTGTCGAGTCCGAATCGGCAGATTTCGCTTTCCGAGGAAGCCAATTTCTGGAACACCCTGTCATAGCTGACCGCACCGGCCGCTTCTGCGATTCTGTCCATTTCCGTCGGCACAGCCACGTTGCTGCTGATATAGACTATCAATGAATTTTCACCTGATGCATCAGGCTGATTCAAGACTTTGGCAGCCGGCGAATCGGCTCTGTTCTCGGAATATTCTTCCGCACAGCCGACTGCAGCGAACGTTGCAGCCAAGAATAAAAATTTTACACCAACCTTCATAATTTGATCTTATTGTCCGTAATTGTACTTGTTTCGTATATGAATGTATCTTTCTTGTCAGGGTATGTACGCATCGTCAAGTGTCCGTCTTTGGTCTCCACGAGATACTCGCTGCTCCATTCCTTGCCGTCCGAATAGATACCGCTCAGGACATTGCCGCTCAGCACCCACATTCCCTCGTACTTCTGGAAACGGCCAGCTCCTTTCTGCTGCCACATGGCAAATGAGCCGTTCTGGCTGAACCTGAGGTATATCGTCACCGTTTCATTGCCGACCATCGCGCTCCTTGTGGCAAATTCCACACTGGAGAGTTCCCAGTCGCCTATAATGTTCAAAGGCGCATCATCCACCTTGTTACAGGACACGCCCAACAGCAGAAATCCTGCCAAAAGGGCCAGAAATCTTTTCATCATAACCATCCTCCGTTGGCGCTTTTATGGGATTTCACTATCACGGAGACTTCCCGGTTCATGGACATTCCTCCGATGGCGTCGTCCGTTCCGATGGCGGGTCCGCCGCCAACTGCATTGATCCGGATCCTGCAGGAGCCGCATCTGGTAGGATGCATCCATAGTTTTCCCTGCTCGATATAAGGGTTTTTCTGGAGGCCCAATGCCATTTTGTCTTCGGTAGAGACTTCTACCGACAAGTACTTCAACGACTTGGAGCCGCCGCCGAAATATGGCGAGAGGTCCAATGCCTGGTTTTTCCCTACCACTGCGTCAATGCACGGAGTACCCTCGATATTCATCATCAGTTTCCATGCATCCACCGCTCCGGTACCCATTTTCCCCTTGTACGTAATCATCGAGACGCTGCTTATGCCAGCTCCAGCCACATATTCCTTGGATGCCGCGGTAAGGCGCGAGTCGATATCCTGGACCGAGGACAGCAGCAGGCTCTTGAATTCCGGCAATGTGAATTTCCGGCCGAGCTTCTTGGCATAGGACAGGCCCAATGCCACTACGCCGCTCACGTGCGGACATGCCATCGATGTTCCGTACATGAATGCGTAATCCGCTCCGTCGAACAGTTCGGAAGGCACGGTGGACAGTATCATCGCCTTGTATGATGTGTAGGGCGCCAGGCCTTGCTCTCCGCCCGGGGCCGAGATATTGCAGCCGGGACCGTAGTTCGTATAGTTAGCCGGAAGGAAGTCCGGTGCAAATGCAGAGACGCTTATTATGTCTGTCAATGCACCAGGATAGGCCGCATAGCCCTGCGAGTCATTGCCTGATGCGAAAATCGCTATGTTCCCGTCGAGGACAGGATTGTTGGACGCTGCCTCGAAATAGCGAATGGCGTCATATTCGAGGGCATTGTCTCCCCCGTTTCCGGTTTTGTATGCCGCATCCGACTTGAACCGGCCTGACGGATAGCCGAAGGAGCAGGATATTATGGACGCTCCGTTGTCGGCCGCGTACTTGATGGCGTTTGCGACCATCGGGGAGGTTCCGCCGGAGTTGTTGTCGAATATCTGACAGGACATGATGCGCACGCCGTCACCGTTTCCGCTGCCGCCTGCCACGCCGCAGATGCCTTCAGCATTGTTGTTTACGGCCGCCACGATCCCGGCACAATGTGTTCCGTGTCCGGAATCCTGCTCCGACGCCCACGATATCGGTCCGTTTTTCACGAAGTTGAATCCGTGAATATCATCTATATAGCCATTGCCGTCATCGTCATTGCCGTTCGCGCTCTCTTTCGGGTTGGTCCACATGTTGGCCGCAAGGTCAGGGTGAGTGTATTTCACACCTTCATCGACCACGGCCACGATAATGGACGGGTCACCGGCAGTTATCTCTTTCCAGACATTCTCCACATTGATATCAGCCCCCGCGTAAGCGGCAGTGGCAATGTTCTTGTCGCCGGTGTTCTTGTAGTTCCACTGGTCCTTCAGGGCAGGGTCATTGAACTTGCCGGAAGCGGCCATCAGGACCTTCTCCGGCTGAATGAAGTACGGAAACGCCTTACAGTCAGAGGATTTCTTATAGGTGATGCTGTACTGGACAGTCTGCACCGACTCTGACGCGGCCAGGAGCTTCACGCCTTCGTCCATGGCAGTCCCGCTCTGATACGAGACCTCATACCATCTGTCCAGACCGAACTTCTTTTCCAGATCTTTTCGTGAGGGATTGCTGTGAAATACCGGTGTCAATGCCACCACTCCACTCTCCATCATCTCCGCCACCTCAGTTTCGGACGGAAGCGTGGAGAACTTTACCAACAGATTATGCCCGGTAGAGCCGGGGGATTTTGTGTTTATGATCTTCAATGCATCCTCAGCATTGCCCGCAGATACACCATCATTGACCTTGGCGCACGAAGCCTCCAGAAAGGCGATGCCCAAGGCCAATGACATCAGTTGAATATGTTTCATACACATATATCGGGTCGATTTTTTCAGCCCATAAAGTTATCTAAAAAATATGGCCCGACAAAATTATCAGAATGAATATCCCAATGTGACTCCCAAACTGTTTTTCAGCACCTGGGAACCCACCAGATAAGCCACATCCAGACGCACGCCGAAGAACTTCACGCCGGCGCCGAGTGAACCGTAACTCGGAATCGCTTTCTTGTCATCTCCATAGTGGTATCCTGCACGCACGAACACCATGTCATCGAAGGAATACTCTGCGCCCAGCCCTGCCATGAAGCCACCTGAGAAGAGGACGTCAGCCTCTGCATTGACAGCAATCGAAGAAGTCCCCAAGCCTATCGTATATCCCGCTCCTGCCTTCACGAGAGACGGCTGGGAATAGGTGTTTTCGCCATATTTCACCTTGCTGCCGAGGTTATTGGCCGAAATGCCCGCACGGATATTGTTCTTCTGGAAAAACACGCCTGCATCCACGCCGAAGACATTGGACGAAGCCTCCGGGGCAATGTCCGACTTGGTCAATCTCGCAGACAGTCCGAGCGACAGGAAATCCACGATTTTGTAAGAGACACCCACTGCGGCATTGAACTCTTTCGGAGTGTAGGAGCCTTCACGAGAGGCATTGCCGCTTTCCGTTGTAATATCGTATGACGGCTGGGCGAAATACTTGAATGACAAGCCTATAGCCAGCCTCTTTTCACTGCGCCACATCGCACCTGCACTGATGATTTTATCGGAAGCATAGGCCGGCTGCCACATTCCGTAGGACACGCCTGCGAAAAATCGGGACGGACTGAACGACATGCCCGCAACATTGTTTTCCACCTGATAGGCAGTAGGAGTCGCAGCCACATTGGCAGAGGCAGTTCCAAGCCCGGCCGCATCAGACGGGACAAGCAGAGAAGGCAAGGTCTGGGCCGATGAAGCCACTGCGGCAAAAAACATCATTATAGTCAATACTTTTCTCATAACTGTCAGAGTTTTACGATGTTGGACTTGATTTCCTTACCGTCCACATTCACCACTACGGTATATGCTCCGGCTGAAGCGGCGGACATGTCCACCTTGACCGGCTCGAATGGCGTCACGCCTGTGAAAATGCCCTTGAAGAACACGGCACCTGAGGCAGCTATCACCTTGACAGAAACGGAGTTGCACTCCTTGCCGAGTCTCAGGTTCAGCACATTCTTCACCGGATTAGGGTAGCAGGTCAGCTCCTTGGAACCGTCCGTGACCATCACTTTGAACGAAGCAGACACGGATTCTCCACGCACATCCATTCCCGTTACCGTAATTTCAGACGTGCCGTAATTCATCGTGGTAATCAGGAATTTTCTGTCGGAATAGGTCATATTGGCCACATCCGGATTGGAGAACTCGAATTTGTAGGTAAGGTCCTCACCATCCTCGTCATAGAAATAGTCCGCCACATCGACTTCCTCGGTGCCGGAAGACTTGGAGGTATAGAAACGGTTCTCCATCTCCTTGACCAGTACCGGTTTATGATTTTCCAATACGGTATATTTCACCTTAGCCGCAGCTGCCAGTCCGTAATAATCAGTAACTGTCATCTCAGCCGTATATGTGCCTGAAGGCGTATTCGGACCCGAGATTCTCACCTTCGGTTTTTCTCTTGTCAATGTATCGAGGACAGCACCTGCCGAACCCGGATTCAGGTCAATGTTGTAGAAATGTCCGTCCGGTTCCTCGATTTCAAAGGATGCCGCCACCGTTTCGTGAGGCTTGAGCGTAAACTCCACAGGAGACAATGCCTTGATAACCGGAGCATTGTTTCCGCCTGTCGAGACTTTCACTCTTTCGGTCAATGCTGACTTGTTTCCGGCCAGGTCCACTGCCTGGGCTGCCACATAATACTCCGTATTGAATTCAGCACCGGTAATCGAGCCGCTCAGAACTTCGCCCACTTTCTGGTTCTCGACATAGAACATACCGAACATCACGTTCTTGGTCGATGTGAAATTGGTCTTGGAGTAGTAGATGAATATCGCGCTCGGCTTGCCGTCATCCGCATCTTCAGGGACAGCGACACTGAATTTGATATTGTTCGACTGGGCGCTGACTGAAAGTCCTGTAGGCTTTTCAGGAGCCACACCTCCGCTGCCGGCAACTGCCTTATAAGCATTGACAAGGCCTTTTCCGAGATAATATCCCGCGTTCTGGGCACTGATATCGGTCACTGTTTCCTCCAGCCTCTTTCTGAGGGCATCCGGCGTATATCCCTGTCCGCCGTAACGTGCAAGTATCAGCGCGGCAATGCCTGACACGTGAGGACAGGCCATGGATGTTCCCTGCATTTTGCCGTATTTGTTCCCCGGCAATGTGCTCAGGACCTGATTTCCTTTCTTGGCATCTCCGCCCGGAGCCGCTACATCGCACCACGAACCATAATTCGTGTAATATGCACGTTTATAGTCAGCGCCTACTGATGTGACGCTCACCATCCCGTCGTAATCGGAACTTGATGTATTCTTACTGTCATTACCTGCCGCAAATATGACAATGCCGCCCTTCATCGGGGAGTCCGACCTCTGTTTTCCGTTCTTGTCACATCCCGCATTCTTTATGAAATAGTCCACCGCGCTCTTCAGTGAAGAAGGAGCGGTAGTCACGTCCGTATATCCCCAGCTGTTCTGCGATATGACAGCGCCATGGTCTGCACTCCACTTTATGGCTTCCGTTGCCGAGCCCTGCTTTTCTCCGTCGAATATCTGGCAGGACATCAACTTGGCGCCTTTCACACCTTTTTTAGAATTGCCTCCAGCCACACCGCAGACGCCTTTTCCATTGTTGTTCACAGCGGAAATCGTACCGGCCACATGCGTACCATGGTCCTCAGCGTGGATATTGTAGCTGGAAGACGCGAAATTGTAGCCGTAGGCATTGTCACCGGTCTTCTCAGGATTCTTCCACATATTGGCCTTGAGGTCTTCATGATTATAGTCAATGCCGCCGTCAACCACGCCGACAACGATGTCTCCGGTAAACTGCGCATAGTTCGAGTAGTTCCTCCATACAGGGAAAACATTTATGTCACAGCCACTTACGGAGGATGATACCGTTCCGTTATTGTAGTAATGCCACTGAGCCGAAAGCTGCGGGTCATCGAAAGGATAAGACCCTGAGGCAGCCTTTGTGGAAGCATCCGCATATGACACCACTGTCGGATTTCCGACAATGGAGAGTTTAGGACAATATTCCACTTCATTGACTCCGGATATGATGAGTCCGTCAGCTGCCTTCGTCATTGACTTTTCCGGATTGTACTCCAGGACATACCAGCGGTGCAGTCCCGCCTCGCGTGTACGCTCCTCATACTCACCGGCATACGGGAAGAGCCTTCTCATTTTCACCACGCCCTGTTCCCTCAACGACGGGAATGAAGACAGGTCCACATATCCGTTCTCACCGGTCGCCTTTTCCAGACTGAGCGCCAGAGTTTCATCCACATTGATGTTCATTTTCGGAAGCAGTTCTTCTTCCGGGATATCCTTTCCGAATACATTATCCTTCTCGGTCAATGTCCCGTTTTTCTCAAAAGGGTCATTACCGGAAACGGCACAGGAACTTATCGCCCCGATGCATACAGCCGTTGCGGCCAATCCTATTATTTTTTTCATAAGATACTGAATCATACTTGGTTACTCAGAAAGATAGTCCACAACTGACAGGACGCTCTGAGGATTTTTCCACTTGATTTTATGTGTTTTGAGGAAGGTTTTCCAGCCGTCAGCCTTGTCAGCAGGAAGTGCTTCCCTGACATCCTTCTCGGCCGCCTTCACTTTCAGCTTCTGCGTGAAGATATAATATGTGCTGACCGTCCTGAGCGGGACTCCGTGGTCTTTCTCATTGAGGATGTTCATATAGTTCTGGTTCACCTGGGCATCGGTCTGCACGGAGGTAAGTTTCATCGTGGCGGACGAGGTGGATGACGTGCCGTAAGCGCCGGTCGCCTCACGTGAGGCTTCGAAATCGCCAAGTATTTCGACCACGACCATGCCGTTGTCATTCTTGGCCACTACTTTCATCATGCTTCCATAGACTGGGACAAACACGTCATTTCCGATTTTCACGGCATTGACATCCTTCAGGAAGGCTTCCTTGATGATGCCTCCATCAACATAATGGAGTTTGTCCGCCCTCAGATGGATGTTCAGCTTGCGTGCTTCTTCCTTGCCGCCGTCCAGCACGACAATGCCTTCAGTAAACTGCGGATACAGGTACGGATATGTAGTCGTAGGCTCCTGTGCGGACAGCGCAGTCACCACCCAGAGCAGGCAAGACAGTGTCAATATCAACTTTTTCATACTCAATCGCTTTTAGTATTCTTTAAAACTTCTAAATATACGCATTTTTGCTCGAGTTTTGCAAGAATCCGGACATGATATTCATTTGTTTTTCGATGGGGAATCCGTTGGCGCTCACAGAAATAGGGAGACATCTCCTAAGAAACGTCTCCCCATAAATCAAGTGTTCAGTTATCGTTAATTCCTGGTTGCCCTGAAATTCGCAACTGCAACATCTAAACCATTTTCATCCGTAGCGAATCCTGTAACATCCTTTCCTTCATAAGTCAGGACAATGACATACGCATCAGATGTCAGCACTCCCGGTGAAGGTATGCTGAAGAGCTGATCGCCCTCACCATTGAAGGAAACAAGGTTTTTATCATTAAATGTGACACCCTCTTTGATTTTCACAGTACCGTTGTCAGGATCGAAATCCACATAGAGTTTTCCTTCAAAGCCGAGGAAATTTGTTATCAGCAGATCGCCTTTCTCAGCGTCGTCCGTCTCTGCAATCACGAGTTTGTAAGAAACAGGCACTCCATACTTGATAGCCACGCCGGTAACGGTATATGTTCCGAGCACGTCGGCAAGTTTATAACCATAAGAGCAGAAATACAGTTTCTCGGCTGTAAATTCAGAGTTGGTGTTTCCGAAGATATCGACTATAGAGCCGGCAGCAATCTTGTATGACACATAAGAGCCAAAGCCAGGATCCTCGTCAATCTTCACGCTCAGCTTATTGGCAGCCGCGATCTTGAGCTGCTGACCGGTATAAGCTACTACCCTGCCGTTTGCGTCTTCTGTCTCAATAGAGAGTTTGGCAGCCTTGAGTACACCTGCGAGAGGGTACTTGTTGTATGAATATGTAACCATATCAAGTTCTTCCCAGTCGCTGAAGAGCTTAACCTCTGGCTCTTCTTCCTCTCCACCTTCTATTCCGCTTCCCTCCTTAGGCTCATCTTCAGTCAGACCAAGTGCAAAAGGCTGAGTCTTATAAGATGCCACAAGGCCTTCAGATTCAAGTTTGGAGCTGACTGTCACATCTGTAAACGCTTCTGCTCTGCCACCTACGAGATTGGCCACGAGGCCCTCTGTGTAAGAGATGGCTACAATTGCTCCCGGAATAGCTTCAGCAGCGTCAAGGCTGACGTAAAGGTTTTTGCCGGAAATGACGAGGCTGTCGGCAGGAACCACTGCTTTCTTGTATTCCACGAGATTGCCGTCTGCTCCGGCTTTGGAATGTCTGGCATAATAATGTGCCGTAACTGTGCCTTTTCCGGTAAACGCGATAGGGTCATCGAACTCCAGCACATAATCGAGATTGGTAGCTGTGGACTGGAAATCATACTTCTTCAGAACAGGTGCTGTACCATCAGTGGTGACAGCTGTCGATGTAGCCAATTTACTTACTACGCCCTGAGAGTTGGAAGCCACTGCATACAGGGTATATGCAGTATTTGACTTCAATCCTCCTACCTGAAAACTTACGGACTTGGTCTCGGATGCCTTGAGGACAGCCGCTACAGGCTCCTTCTTTTCATTTGCAACAGCATCGCTTTCATAGCCTCCTTTAAGGACGGTCTCGGCTTTAAGTGCTTTTGCCGGTCCTGCAATGAGAACATAAGAGTAATAGACATTACCCTCTTTCGGGGTGACTGACACGCTTACAGTATTGTCATCCACTACTGTCGCAGCCACTACAGGCGCGTCGGTTGCGGCGAAATCTATCTTTTCATCCTCCGCAAAGTCCGTGCAGGCAGCAACAGTTGCTGCAAGCGCCAACAATGAATATAATATCTTTTTCATATCTTAGTCGGTTTTATTTTTTAACGGCCTTAATACCAGGACTGACAAGGTTCAAGGTTCCTGCACCTTCAATCACTACCGCAAAACCCCATTCCGTACCGAAATCAAGAGAAACCTTGTCTCCATCACGAACAATCGCAACATCTACTGAACCGGTATCATATCCGTTTTCTCCATCGAAGCCAAGAAGAGAGACAGGGTTACCATTCGAATACTTGTATTCAGACTCCTGACCGAAAGGAATGTTCAATGAGGTAAGATCTTCATTGACAATTCCGTAATAGCGCGTATCCGCGGCGGCCCAACTGTCTTTCTGGAACAAGTTGTCTATCCAGACCTTATGGTCGTCATCAGCATCCTTGAAGAATGTCATCGTCCAGGTACAAGGACCATCCCAGAAGTTGACGCCCGTAGCGGTATATTCTCCGAGCATGAAGCCGAGAGGGTGGTCAACATCGTTCAATGTCACAGTACAAGTGTTTTCAGAACCAGCCTTGATAGACTCTGTTCCGTAGATAACTACAGAGAACTGCAAGTCACCTGTATATTCCCCATCAGGAATAGCCTTCACTTCGATATATCGGGTGCGGTTTTCCGCATTGAAAGAAAGAGTACCTGACTTGGTAAGGACTTCGAAGTTCACTCCCTGCTTTGCAGCTTTCTTTTCAGGTTCCTTGACCTCAAATTTGATGGTTTCCTCCAGTCCGGCAACAGAAGCCAATGTCACAGGAATCTTAAGCACATCTTCAGAACCCTCTGAAAGTGTCAAGGAAGTCTTGTCAAATGCCACGAAGGCATCTTTGTCATTGAATTTGGATGGCTCGTTCTTATCGCAGGAAGCAAGAATGGACGCTGCCGCGAGAACTGCTCCAATATATGTATATAAACTTTTCATAACAATACGCTAAAGAGGATTTTGTACAAGGTTCTTATTCAAATCAAGCTCTCTCTTAGGAAGAGGAAGTGCCCATTTCTTGTCAGGGAACGGAACATCGAGATTGGCTGAGCAAAGAGGATAATCACTTGCTGAACGGGATACGCCCTGTCCCCAACGAGCGAGGTCGTAGATGTAATGGCCTTCCCAAGCGAGCTCTCTACGGCGCTCTTTGGCAATATCGGTCTGACCTACTGAACCATAAGCAGATGCTCCTCTGAGGGTAGCCACAGCATTGATGTCATTTACGGCGGTGGTCCCAGGAACAGTCGCTCCACGCATAATGGCCTCAGCTCTGTTCAGATACATCTCAGAAAGACGGAGAACGATTATGTTGTTGCAGTCAGGTGTGTTGTCACCCTTTCCAGGATATTTGCCTGTCCATTTGATTCCGGACTTATTATCTGCATCTGTGCGGTAAAGTGCCAGACGGACATCACCTTCCTCATAGGTTTTGATAAGAGGGTCAGCTGCCTGCGCATCACCGGAACCTTCAGGGCTTGTAAGGTAAGAAAGGTCTTCCCAGCTGCCCCATGAGGCGTTCGTACGCTTTCCGTAAACTTCGAAGATGACCTCACCAGAGCCTTTTTCTGCGCCCCATACGGTCTTGTACTGCTCTGCTGTCCAAAGGGAGAACTTTTCGCTTCCGATAACCTTGGTAGCATAGTCTGCAGCTTTCTGCCATTCACCCATATAGAGGTAAACTCTGGAGAGCAATGCTTGGATTGCATATACACTGACAACAGCAGCTGGATCGGCAACAGTCGCACGTGTATATTCAGGGTCGATTAGGCTCTCTGCCTCAAGCAGGTCGCGGACGATCTTCTCATAGTTTGAGATCACAGTTTCACGTGCAGGAAGTCCTGCAGGATCAGTATGTTCCACGTAAGGGACACCGAGGCTTTCCTTATCGCTTTTCACGCAATAAGTATATGGCTGGCCATAAGTAAGGACATTGCAGAAATACGAGAACGCCCTTATGAAGAGACACTCGGCTTTCAGATTGTTCAAGTCCTGAGTTGTAACAGTGCTTGACTCTTTGCCTTCGAGATTGTCAATCACATTGTTAGCCCTAGATACGACCTGGTAGCATACTGACCACATCGGAGAAGTACCGGTCTCTGTATAATTCCAGATATAAGGGGTGACACACCTTCCGGAGTTCTTGAAATCAGACTTTTTGCCGTTTCCGGAACGCATTTCAGCATCCACAATCCACTGCTGTCCGTACCAGCTTGTCGAAGCGAGAGCGGAATAAGCTCCGAACGTCGCATCATTGAGTCCATCGTATGTGGACAATGTTATCTCCGTACTCTGCGAAAGCTTAGGATCTCTTGTGAGAAAATCCTGGCAACTTACGGCACCGAGAAGCGACGCTATACCGCAAATATATAAAATTGTTCTTTTCATAATCTTCGTTCTTTTATCAGAATGAAACTTCTATACCGCCTACGAAAGACTTGACCATAGAGTGGGATGCTCCCATAGAATATCCGATAGGACCAAGTTCCGGGTCAAGAGCTCTTACGTGATGGAACGTGTAAGGATTCAGCGCGCTGACATAGAGTCTCACGCCAGACATCTTGATAGGCTTCAGGATACGCTCAGGCAGGCTGTACGAGAGGGATACGTCCTTGATTCTCAAATAACTTCCATTCTGAAGCATCCTCGTAGAATATACGTATGGCTTCTTAGGAGCGCCTGCTACCGGTTTTGGCTGCACGCCTGTATCTCCCGGCTTTTTCCAGTAGTTGAGTGAAAGTGTGGATACGTTGGTGGTCATATCGGCACCGTCCGTGTCTTGGTTCAACCTGGCTAGCACTTTGCTGCCGGCCACGAACTCGAAATATCCAGAAAGGGTGATGCCTTTCCAAGAAATGCTCGTGTTGAAACCACCTGTTGCTTTAGGTTCAGGTGTACCTGCATAGATATAACGGGCCTTCGCTGAATCAGATGTAAGATTACCATCCTTGTCATACCAGATAGGGTCGCCATTTGATGGATTCACACCATACCAGTCTCTCAGGTAATAGGTAAAGAGCCTGCGTCCAGGAGCTATACGGATAGGTGTACTGTCATTACCGTGTGCTCTTGAATCAGCTACGGTCAAATACTCTGAACCTGCAAGGTCGAGCACGAGAGAGCGGTTGAGAGCGATATTGAAGCCGGCTGTCCAGTACCAGTCATTGTTGCGGAGAATCACGCCCTCCAACTGGAACTCGATACCCTTGTTTCTGATAGCTCCTACGTTCATGAAGTTACTGCCGAAACCTGTGGTGTAAGGAACCTGCTTGGAGAGAAGCATATCCTTGGTCTTTCTGAAATAGTAATCCAAGCTACCGGTGAGTCTGTCATCGAAGAAACCGAAATCTACACCGATATTGTATGTGGCGTTCTTTTCCCAAGAAAGGTTAGGGTTTGCAGGGCTGGAAGGAACCATACCGGTAATACCGTTGTACTGAGTAGTACCATAAAGTCCATAGGCCTTGTATGGAGCGATATTGTTGTTACCGTTCACTCCATAGGATGCGCGGATCTTCAATGCGCTGAGCCACTGTCTGCTCCACTTCATCCAGTTCTCTTTGCTTACGTTCCAAGAACCGCCGACTGACCAGAACACACCCCATTTGTTGTTGGAGCCGAACAGTGAACTGCCGTCTGCACGGACTGAAGCCTGCAGGTAATATCTGTTCAGATAGTTGTAATCAAACACTCCGAAGAAAGAGAGAAGTGATTCATCCACGAGATTGTAATCTCCCTGGTCTTTTGCAGCTGGCGATGTGGTAGGATATGGAATCGTAGGATTAACATTTGGTGAGTGCAAGCCCAACAGGTCCATTTTGTCACGCATAGCTTCCTGTCCTGCAAGCAATCTTACAGAATGGTCACCGTACTTGTCCTCAAATGTGATGGTGTTGGATGTAGTATATCGGATGTCCTTGCTCCAATAAGAAAATAAGGTAGCTGAACCTTTATTTGTCTCCGGGGCCCAATACTGGCGGGAATCCACATATACGAACTCCAGTCCGTTGTTTGTCTTGAAGGTGAGTTGTCTGATAGGTTTCCACTCGAGATACATACTGCCCTGAAGACGGTAGTCCTTGTCATTGTATGTATCATACGCTGCATTCGCACGCGGGTTGGTGTCTGAGTTCTCAGGAATTTTCACATTGAAACTTCCGTCTTCGTTGCGTAACGGAGTCCACGGCAAGATGGCCCACATCGCCACTGTAGGGTTCATGTAATAGAGGTCACCCATCTGGCCGGAATTGGAGTTTGCATAGCTCAAGTTGAATTTCGCTCCGGTCTTGAGTGATCTGGTAAGCCTCATGTCAGCATTGACTCTGGCTGTAAGTCTCTCATAGTCCACACCATAGAACACGCCTTCGTTCTTGTGGTATGAAACTGAAGAATAATAGGAGGCCTTGTCGGTACCGCCGGTAGCATTGATCTCATACTCCTGGAGAGATCCGACTCTGGTCAGTTCCTTGTACCAGTTGGTAGTGCCGTTGGCAAGGAGTGACTGAGGATAATAGTACTGAGAAGTAGGATCATCCGGATTGTAACCCGCATTGATGGCGCAGTCACGACGATAGGCGATAAGTTCAGAACCGGTAAGAGGTCTTACATTATTGTCATTGATCAGCTGCTGAGCACCGAATTTGGCCCTTGCGGTAAATCTTGCCTTTCCTGCCTTTCCGCTCTTGGTGGTGACGAGGATGACTCCGTTTGCTGCACGGGAACCGTAAACTGAGGCCGCAGCAGCGTCCTTGAGGACTGTGATGGACTCGATGTCATTAGGGTTAAGGAAGGTGGATGATGAACCGTCGCCCACACCGGCGTTTGAGAGCTGACGGAAGTCGTTTGACATCACCGGAATACCGTCAACCACCCACAGAGGCTCGTTACCTGCATTGATGGAAGAGGTACCGCGCACACGGATCGAAGAGGTGGAACCAGGCTGTCCTGAACCGGAAGTGATGGTCACACCGGCCATTTTTCCTGAAAGCATTTTATCAACGGATGTGGCAGGCACTTCTGCGAGCTCCGAATTCTTGACTGATGAAACAGAACCGGTATTAGCCTCTCTGCGGACTGTTCCGTAAGCCACAACGACTACATCGTCGAGGACGTTCTTGTCCGGATCGAGTCTAATGTCCAATGCTGTTCTGCCGTCCACGAGTATCTCTGCTGTCGTATAACCTAAACATGATACCGTGAGGGATGCGCTCCCCGGCACTGAAATGGAATATGCTCCGTTGGCGTCAGTCATCGTATAGACTTTCGTACTGCCCTTAAGCTGGACAGATGCATAAGGGACTCCTTCGCCGGAGCTCGCATCTGTGACGAATCCTGAAACGGTCAGATTCTGCGCATTCAATGCAGAAGAAATCCCCAGAAACAGGACTGCCGTGAAAAGAAGACAAATCTTTTTCATAAGCATTTACATTAGTTTAACATATATTGATATTCTTTGGTTCAAGTATCTCTAAGCGTCCTTGACCTGCCCTTTCCGAAAAGGGCGTTTACGCAAATATAAAGATTAAACTCAAAAAAAACAATATGTAAGTAGAACTGATTCGCATAATTGATAGTGATTTATACCGTTTTAACTAAAATTTCATAAACAAAACAAACTATTTTAGGTTAAGTTTTGAAGAAACGTAACGTTTTAATGTTTGTTTTCGTAAGTGAATAAAAAATAAAAATCGACTGCCTGAGCAGCCGATTTTTCACCTAAAACGTTATTTTATCCCTTTTCTGACAGGAAAAGCCTGATTTCTTACATCACTTCGCTCCTTTTCCTCCGGAAAACCCTATTTTTTCTCCGGTTCAGCAGTAAAAAACTTATACTGGAACAGTACCAAATAGAAAGCACCTACGGTGACGCAACTGTCCGCGAAGTTGAATACCGGCTCGAAGAAGCGGAACGGATGTCCTCCTATGAAAGGCATCCATGTCGGCCAGGTCGTGTCGATGAGCGGGAAATAGAACATGTCCACCACTTTGCCGAACATCACTGGCGCATAACTTCCTCCGAACTGCGCCACCTCATATGGTGTCGAAGCAGAGAAAATCTGTCCGTAAAGCAGACAGTCCACGATGTTGCCCAGAGCGCCCGCTGTAATCAATGTCAGGCCGACAAGGACCCCGGTAGGCACAGGCGCATACTTGAGAACCTTCCCTGCGGCATCGATTTCAGCCGGCCGTCCACGCCTCACGAGGCGGGTTATCCACCAGCAAAGGAATCCGAAGAGAGCCACGCGGAACGCGGTCAGCACGAATTTGCCTACCATCCCGCCGAACTTCATCCCGAATGCCATTCCCTCATTTTCTATGAAGAGAATCTGGAACCAGTTGCCGAAAACGCTGAAATGCTCGCCCAAAGTCATATTGGACTTGACCAGCAGTTTTATCACCTGGTCCACTACCACGAGAAGAATTCCTAGAATCAGCAGCCACCTGCCTTTGGAAATCCTGAATCTATTTTCCGCCATTATTGAGTTTTTCCTTCGCTTCTACTGTAAGGGTTGCGTGAGGTACCAGACGGAGACGCTCCTTAGGGATGAGCTTTCCGGTCACGCGGCAGATACCGTAAGACTTGTTCTCGATACGCACGAGCGCAGCCTCAAGGTTCTGTATGAACTTGTACTGCCTCTGAGCCAACTGGCTTGCCTCTTCACGTGAAAGCTGCATTGCGCCGTCGTCTTCTACAGTCTTGAATGAAGGGGTGGTGTCCTCGATGTCATTTGTACCGTTGTGCATCACGACATACCTGAGAGTATTGTACTCTTTCTTGGCCTTGTCGAGCATCTCCAATATGATCTTCTTGAACTCCTCAAGTTCTTCATCACTGTAACGGGTCTTTTCTACAGGCTCGAGGTTTGCTTTATTTTCTTCCATAAGCGTAAGTGTTATCTGCGTGTTACCGCAATCATTATTGTATTCTCGTTCCACTCCACTTCTGTTGCCTTAGCAGTCGCCTCGCCCTTTCCGGCCAATGTGACTGACAATGACAATGTCTGTGCGGAAACGTATTCTTTATATGTTTTTAAAGAGGATTCTATCTCTGCAGCGTCGTCGCCGTCCGCGTAAATGACTACATCCACCTTGTCGGTAACGTCGAAACCGCTGTCCTTGCGGATGTTCTGGATTCTGTTCACGAGTTCGCGCGCCACGCCTTCGTTCTTCAGTTCAGGGCTTACTTCGATGTCGAGGGCCAATGTGAGCGGGCCTTCTGATGCCACGAGCCATCCCGGCATATCCTCTGACGAGATCATATAGTCTCCAGGATTCAGCTCCACATCACCGCCTTCGAGTTTCAATGTATATGCAACAGACTGAGCCTCAGCGTTCTGTATAGCATTGATCTCCTGCTGCGGTATGTCGGCGAAAGCAGCGGCAATCTCTTTCATTCTCTTGCCGTAAACTTTTCCGAGCGTCTTGAAGTTAGGTTTGATCTTCTTGGTGATGATGCCTGTCGTGTCGGAAATGAATTCCGCATCCTTGACATTGACCTCACCCAAAAGCAGGGCCTTGACCTTCTCGAGCTGCTCGCGGACCTTGTCTGAAATGACAGGGATCACGAGTTTGCTGAGCGGCTGACGCACCTTGATATTGACCTTCCTACGGAGCGCAAGCACCATTGACGATGCTCTCTGAGCGAGTTCCATCCTCTCTTCGAGGTCCTTGTCAATGACGGTTTCGTCGCATTCCGGCATCAGCACATAGTGCACTGACTCTTCTCCGTCCGGAACCAGGTCGAGGTAGAGCTGGTCCATGTAGAACGGAGCGATCGGTGCTCCGAGTATAGCCACGGTCTTGAGCACTTCGTAAAGTGTCTGGTATGCAGCGAGTTTGTCTTCATTGTCAGCACTTCCCCAGAAGCGTTTTCTGTTCAGACGAACGTACCAGTTGCTCAGATGGTCGCACACGAAATCCTGTATCATTCTTCCTGCGGAAGTCACGTCGTAGTCCTCGTATGCAGCCTTCACGTCTTTTATCAATGTGTTGAGGAGGGAGATTATCCACCTGTCGATTTCCGGTCTGCGGCTGTACGGAACTGCCGGAGCCTTAGGATCGAAGTTGTCCACATTGGCATAAAGCGCGAAGAATGAATATGTATTGTAGAGCGTGCCGAAGAATTTTCTCCTGACTTCATCCACGCCGTCTTCATCGTAACGGAGGTTGTCCCATGGCTGGGCATTGGTAAGCATATACCATCTGAGTGCGTCCGGGCCGAATTTGTCGAGCTGCTCGAACGGGTTCACGGCATTGCCGAGGCGCTTGCTCATCTTGTCGCCGTTCTTGTCGAGGACGAGACCGTTGGAGATGACGCGCTTGAATGCAGGTGTGCCGCTTACCATGGTATGAATTGCATGCAGGGTGTAGAACCAGCCACGTGTCTGGTCAACGCCTTCCGCAATGAAGTCTGCAGTGCAGCCGAACTTCTTGTCGCCCAAGGCGCGGAGGCCTTCCTGTGCATATGGCATTGAACCGGAATCGAACCATACGTCGATAAGGTCGCTTTCGCGTACCATCTTCTTGCCTGAGTCAGATACGAGGAAGACATTGTCCACATAAGGTCTGTGGAGGTCGATCTTGTCGTAGTTCTCCTTGCTCATGTCTTCCGGGTCGAAGCCTCTGTCCTTCAACGGGTTGGACGACATTACTCCGGCAGCGACAGCCTTCTCGATTTCTGCGTAGAACTCTTTCAGGCTTCCGATGCACTTCTCTTCCTTGCCGTCCTCTGTACGCCAGATAGGAAGCGGTGTTCCCCAGAAACGGCTTCTGGAGAGGTTCCAGTCCTGGATGTTCTCCAGCCACTGTCCGAAACGTCCTGTGCCGGTAGATTCCGGTTTCCAGACGATGGTCTTGTTCAATGCCACCATCTGCTCCTTCACGGCCGTGGTCTTGATGAACCACGCATCCAGCGGATAGTAGAGCACCGGCTTGTCGGTTCTCCAGCTGTGAGGGTAGCTGTGGACGTGTTTCTGTATCTTGAACGCTCTTCCGTCCATCTTCATCATCATGCACAGGTCGATGTCCAGTGTAGGCGCATCTTTCGGAAGGGAGTCGTCAAATGCGTTTTTCACGTAACGGCCGGCGTATTCTTTATATTCCGGTGAAACGTGTGTCTTAACATATTCAGGATCAAGGTCTTCCAGCGGATAGAATCTTCCGTCGTGATCGACCTGAGGCTGAGGGTTGCAGTTTCTGTCCAGCACCATCATCGGGGCAATGCCTGCTGCGGCTGCAACTTTCTTGTCGTCGGCACCGAATGTCGGGGCAATGTGGACAATACCTGTCGTGCCTTCGTCCGTGGAGACGTAGTCGCCGGTGATTACCCTGAACGCGTCGCCTTCAAGCGGCTTGAACCAAGGAATCAGCTGGTGATATCTTACGCCTGCAAGCTCTGAGCCCTTGAATGTTCCTTCGAGGACCTTGAACGGAATCAGTTTGTCTCCCTGCTTGTAGTCGTCGAGGGAGAGTTCCGCCGCCTTAGGATTGAACCAGTCTGAGACCAATGCCTTGGCTACGATGTAGATAGCCTCCGCACCGGTGTACGGGTTGAATGACTTCACTCTGACATAGTCAATGTCAGGGCCGACGCAAAGTGCTGTGTTTGAAGGCAATGTCCACGGTGTGGTGGTCCATGCCAGGAAATATACAGGAAGTGTCTCCAGTCCGAAGAGCGGCTGTGACTTGGCGTCCTTGATGACTTCGAACTGCACTGTGGCTGTGGTATCAGTCACATCTTTATAACATCCCGGCTGGTTCAGTTCGTGTGAGCTGAGTCCTGTTCCGTCGGACGGAGAATACGGCTGTATGGAGAATCCCTTGTACAGGAGTCCCTTGTCATATATCTTGCGGAGAAGATACCACAGTGTCTCGATGTAGCGGTTGTCATAGGTGATGTACGGGTCGTTCATATCCACCCAATAACCGATGCGCTCGGTCATGTTCACCCACTCACGAGTGTATTTCATCACCTCGTGACGGCAAGTATCATTGTATTCTTCTACCGATATCTTCTTTCCGATGTCATCCTTGTGGATTCCGAGTTTCTTCTCCACACCGATCTCCACAGGCAGTCCGTGGGTATCCCAGCCTGCACGACGGTTTACCTTGAAGCCGCTCTGGGTCTTGTACCTGCAGATGGCATCCTTGATGGAACGCGCCATAACATGGTGAATACCAGGCATTCCGTTTGCAGAAGGAGGTCCCTCGAAGAAAATGAACTCCGGAGCGCCTTCTCTAAGTTCGAGTGATTTCTCAAACGCATTATGTTTCTTCCACCTGTCCAGCACTTCACTGCCGACAGTTACCAGATTCAAGCCCTTGTATTCTTTGAATGTCATAGTTTTTTATATAATTTTGCAGTCTGCAAAGATAGGAATTTTTAATTAAGAAGAAAAAATATATAATATAATAGGTATGAACACATTGGATATCATATTGATTATCTGTCTCTCCGCCGCCCTGATCGAAGGTCTGGTCAGGGGTTTCACGGAGCAGATCATCGCATTGGTGTCCATCATTGCCGGTACCTGGGCAGCGTTCAAGTTCTCGCAGCTTGTCTGCTCCATGCTCCAACCGTATCTCCAGATTTCCGAGAAGGTCCTGTACGTGATTGTCTTCGTCCTGATGATTGTCGTGGTCATTCTGCTGCTGCGGCTTCTCGGCAAGGTAATCAAGGCCAGCATCAAGTTCGTGATGCTCGGATGGCTGGACAGGCTGCTCGGCGCGTTGTTCGCATTGATAAAAGTTTCATTGATCATAGGAATAGTAATTATACTTTTCAATACGATAAACTCCTCGTTTCATATTGTCTCTGAGTCGGTTATGGAGAATTCCGTCATATACGCGCCGATGAAGAGGTTCGCGTATGGAGTTTTCCCGTATTTTAAAGAACTTCTTTTCAAGAATTAGAAAATATGTCACGTATATTATTTATAGAAACATCTACTGCATTGTGCTCCACCGCCCTTTCTGAGGACGGCAAGATAGTCTCCGTCAGGGAAAACGCTGAGCGCAAACACGCATCGCTCACGGCGCCGTTCATCAAGGAGATGCTCGATGAAAGAGGCCTGAGAGTGAAGGACTGCGATGCCGTATGTGTAAGCAAGGGTCCTGGTTCATATACCGGTCTCCGTGTGGGTGTATCTACTGCCAAGGGCCTGTGCTTCGGCGCGGGCATTCCTTTGGTCGCCATAGGCTCACTGGACACTCTCGTCTGGCAGGCTATCGGGGAAGGTCTTCTTCCTGAAGGGTGCAAGTACATTGTCCCGATGATAGATGCGAGAAGGATGGAGGTCTATACTGCCGTTTTCAATGCTGATGGCAGCCAGGCGAGCGAAACTGAGCCGAAAATCATTGACTCAGAAAGCTTTGCCGATATTCTGAGCGAGGGTCCGGTCCTGTTCATCGGCGACGGTGCGGACAAATGCAGGGAAACCATACTGTCTCCGAATGCGCACTTCGTCCAGGCTTGTCCGAAGGCTGAGTCAATGCTGGTTCCGGGATCGAAACTGCTGTCTGAGGGCAAAACCGAGGATGTGGCTTACTTCGAGCCGTTCTATCTGAAGCAGTTCGTGCCGACTGTGTCCAAGAAAAAGATTCTGTAGTTGATTTTTATGGTTTTTCGGGGATAGCTTCCTTTCGGAAAAAGGCAGTGCAACGGGTATGCACGGCTGATGAAAAGGAGCTGGACCGGAAAGACACGCAAAGATCCGCATTCTGTTTGCGGAAGGTGTAGCGAAAAGTGTTCCGCTGCGCTGTAATAGTATATATAATCAGTTGAATATGAAACGAACCATTTACCAATCTCCGGCACTTTCTGTCGTGGAGATTTTCGCAGAAGCATCATTCTGCCAGTCGAAAGACGTTCATCAGAATTCTTTCGTTTTTTCACCAAGTGAAGCTTTCGGTCTTTTGGAAGAGGAGGACTAGGGATGAGGAAGATATTGACCTTCGCGGCCATTTTGGCTGCCGCCATTTCCTGCAACAAAGCGGAAATCATCGTCCCGAACAAGCCTCTTGGCGATTCGGTAACTCTCACTGTTACAAGCACTAAGGTCGGCATTGACGGAAACTCCTATGTATTCGAGCCGGGCGACCGGATTTTCGCTAAGGCTTCGAACGGAAGCATTGCCACGCTGAGCAACACGGCCGATGCGCCGGGCACTTTCTCCGGGACTTTCAGCGAACCGGTCAGCGATGACGCGGCCATCGATCTGTCCTACAACTGCGACGGTTTCACGCAGAACGGCAAGCCATGGCTCTCCGCCCACGATGAACAGTTCACAAGGGACTCCGACGGCAGGATTCTTCTCAATGCTGAGTTCAGCGCACCTGCTGGCGTCCGTGCCATAGCCATCACCACCGGTTTCGACGCGACTGTCGATTTCCACGCCAAGAGCCCTGTCTCCGGTTTCGACGGCAAGACGTTTTCCGGCAATGCCTCAGTTACCGGCCTGAGCGTGTCCGCCGCCAACGGCTTCACGACTTTTGTCAATGTTCCTGACGGTCTCGAGGGTGGTTTCTACCTGAAATTCTCAGACAGCGAGGCCAGGTCAATGTTCAAGAGCTACGCTTCCGGCAGCGTCATCAGCCAGAACACCAGGGTCTCTGTCAATGAATTTGTGCCTGCGGATGTGCAGTTTGACGTGAACATCTCGGGTTTCCCGACTTCATACAGTTACTATGCTGCGAACGAGGGCATCGAGGGCATCTTCACAAAGGATGTAGCCAAAGCCAACAGCATTTCCAATGACTGGATGGGCTCAGGCTCAGCGTCTTACGTCATGACCTCAACGGGGATTCCGTCCAGACTCCTGACATTCGAGTCCTTCACGCTGAGTGTTGACGGCAAGGAATATGTCAGCTCTTCACGTAAGGAGGCTGGGACGCCAATCGTGGTGGAGGCGACTCCGGCCCACACGTGGGGCCAGAAAGACATCACCGCCACAGTGAGGTACAAGGACGTGGAAGGCAACGAATACACTGCCACCAAAACCATCACGCGCCACATCACCGGCCTGCCATACGTTGCAGCGCCGCCTAAGAACAAGGGAGATAATCCGTGGACGAGTAATTATGCATTGTGGCTTAATAACGTCACATTCGGAGCTGATGCAGTGACACTGTCAGCGACTTCCAGAGCACCGGAAATAACATCCCCGGCTTTCCACATCCCTGAGAAGCTGGATGTGACTGTAAACACCAATCACAGTTTGGCGTACAAGAATATTCTCGGCGTAAGGAAAACTGTCTTTGAGGTCGCAGCGAATAAAAAGACCATTATCTCAAACGGCGACGAGTGCACCAAGTTAGCCATGTCCGGCAACGGCAGACTCTCCCCTTCCGGCAACACGGTCACCTGCAAAAGCGACTACACCATGGCCGGCCCGTCCGTCACGATCTTCTCCGTCGCCATCAACTACCGATAGCGAATACCGATAGCGAACGCTCACACGCAGAATGCCTCCGCTCAACATGGGCGCATTTTGGAACAACCTGAATGTCATGCACCTTGGCAAATAACTATCAATCAAGCGATTACATCAAACGCTCAAAGCCAGGTTACCCTAAAAAACATAGGACCTGGCTTTATGCATTTTACGCAACCATCAGAGTTTCAACCACTTACACGATTTCTCTACTCGCAAGTTGTTCCAGTTTCTTTTGCTCCCATGTTAATCTGTTCTTGACATTTCCATGAGCAAAAGTACGGAACCGCTAAAAACGCGTCAATACGTAACCGCGGAGACGCTTACATAATTTCTGAACCAATGAGCATCCAGATAAGGCTGTTGATGTCCGCATAATAAGTTGACATATAACTAATTACGCATAGTAGCAACCAAATGCAGATATGCTCATCCCCCTAATTTTTTATGGGAGTGAGCATATTGTTACGTAGGATTAAACCCACGTAACAACTTATGGTTCAACAGGTTATAGGCGTTTTTACCGCATTAAGGATATGCTCATTGGTTCCAAAACCAAGAAAGTTCCAAAGCCAAGAAAATTGGTCATAGTAACGGATATTGTCCCACGTCTGTGCATTGGTGAGCACCTACACCATGATCGGCCCGTCCGTCACGATCTTCTCCGTCGCCATCAACTACCGATAGCGAACGCTCACACGCAGGATGCCTCCGCTCAACATGGGCGCATTTTGGAACAACCTGGATGTCATGCATCTTGGCAAATAGCTAACAATCAGGCGATTATACCAAACACTCAAAGCCAGGTTACCCTAAAAAACATAGGACCTGGCTTTCTGTATTTTACGCAACCATCAGAGTTTCAACAACTTACACGATTCCTCTACTCGCAAGTTGTTCCAGTTTCTTTTTTTCCCATGTTAATCTGTTCTTGACATTTCCATGGGCAAAAGTACGGGACCGCTAAAAACGCGTCAATACGTAACCGCGGAGACGCTTAACATCGTACTGAAAAAAGTTTACCGGCATTGACCAGCGGGCGCGACCTGTAAGTTACTGTTTATTAAGCATTTAACCGAAATCAGAGTTGTGATTTTCGCAACTCTGAAAACGTTTAACGCGTTAATACACAGCCAATTACGCGGTGTACATCATGTGTCGTCCTGAAAAAAGTTTACCAAAAAAGTAAACTATTATGGAAGCTAAATGCTATCGGGCGATGCAGCGCGCCCAGGGAAAAATGTTGCGCGAGTACTTCTCGAGAGTGTCTGTAGAAAACCAATGTCAACAAAGATAATGGTTTTAGGGATAAGTAAAAATCCCGGCAGGAGTTAAACCTGTCGGGATTCGTTATTGATAGGACAAAAACTTAGTTTTTGTTCTCTTTTCTGTCTCCACGGCCTCTGCCACCACGACGAGGACCACGGTCTCCACGGGACTGGCGACCCTGTCCCTGAGGCTGAGCAGATGCTGAAGCGAGGCCTGCGTTAGGTGAAAGATCTTTCTTTCCGTAAACCTCACCGTTGCAAATCCATACCTTGATACCGAGAGCACCAACCTTGGTGTGAGCTACTGCGAGAGCATAGTCGATATCAGCACGGAATGTGTGGAGCGGTGTACGACCTTCCTTGAACATTTCGCTTCTTGCCATCTCGGCGCCGCCTACACGGCCGCTGATCTGAACCTTGATACCTTCAGCACCTACACGCATTGCGGTAGAAACTGCAAGTTTGATAGCTCTTCTGTATGAAACACGGCCTTCAATCTGACGAGCGATGCTGTCTGCAACGATGTTCGCGTCAACTTCCGGTCTTCTGACTTCGAAGATGTTGATCTGAACCTCTTTGCTTGTGACTTTCTTAAGTTCCTCCTTAAGTTTGTCCACTGCACTGCCGCCCTTGCCGATGATGACACCTGGTCTTGCAGCCTGGATCGTCACTGTGATAAGTTTGAGAGTTCTCTCAATGACAATCTTGGAAATGCTTGCATTGGCAAGACGATTTACGAGGTACTTGCGGATCTTGTAGTCTTCCGCGATTTTCTCAGCGTAATTATCACCACACCAGTTAGAGACCCAACCACGGGTGATACCGATTCTGTTGCTGATAGGATTAGTTTTCTGTCCCATATTATTTATTGTCCTCCACTGTTGATGGTTTCTTTACGTCAAGGATAATAGTAACGTGGTTGGAACGCTTGCGGATTCTGCCGGCTCTACCCTGAGGGCAAGGACGGATTCTCTTGAGTGTACGACCTTCATCGACCATGATAGTCTTGACGATGACGTTACCGTTGTCCAATTCTTTAGCTTTGTCCTGGTTTTTGGCCTCCCAGTTAGCGATTGCACTGCGAAGGAGAGTCTCAAGAACCTTTGAAGGAGCCTTCTTGGAGAACTTGAGCAGATCCAGAGCGTGGTTAACTTCCACACCTCTTACAGTGTCTGCAACGAGACGCATCTTACGAGGGGATGACGGAACGTCATTTGCCTTCGCAATAGCAGTCTGGCGCTTAATCTCTTTCAGTCTTTCGGCCATTTCTCTTTTACGTTTTCCCATAATTTCTGATCAATTAAGCGATTTTACTTATTGTTACCTGAATGGCCTCTGAAAGTCCTAGTTGGAGCGAACTCTCCAAGCTTGTGGCCTACCATATTCTCGGTTACATATACAGGAATGAACTTATTCCCGTTATGAACGGCGATAGTATGACCTACGAAGTCAGGAGAGATCATGCTTGCGCGTGACCAGGTCTTCACGACCTCTTTCTTCTTGCCGCCTTCATTCATAGCAAGAATTCTTTTTTCCAGAGCTTCCTGGATATATGGACCTTTTCTTAATGAACGACTCATAATCTCTTAAGTTTAATTCCTGTTATTTCTTTCTTCTTTCAATGATGAACTTGTTTGAAGTAGCCTTAGGATTACGTGTCTTGTAGCCCTTTGCAGGAAGTCCCTTACGAGATCTCGGATGACCTCCGGAAGCACGACCTTCACCACCACCCATCGGGTGATCAACCGGGTTCATAACAACACCACGGTTGTGAGGACGTCTGCCGAGCCATCTGCTGCGACCAGCTTTACCATAAGACTCCAAATTGTGTTCTGGATTCGATACGACACCTACTGTAGCACGGCAGGATACGAGAACCATTCTTGTCTCACCTGAAGGCAGACGAAGAATAACGTGGTTTCCTTCACGAGCTGCAATCTGAGCGTAAGTACCTGCAGAGCGTGCCATTGCACCACCCTGGCCAGGACGGAGCTCGATGTTGTGTACGAGTGTACCGACTGGAATTTCCCCAAGAGGGAGAGCGTTACCAAGCTCAGGAGCAACGCCTGAACCTGACTCGATGACCTGACCTACCTTAAGTCCGTTAGGAGCAATGATGTATCTCTTCTCATTGTCCTCGTACTGTACGAGCGCGATACGTGCGCTACGGTTCGGGTCATATTCTATAGTGAGGACAGTTGCCTTGCACTCATCTTTAGCACGATGGAAGTCGATGATACGGTACATTCTCTTGTGTCCGCCACCGAGGTAACGCATGGTCATCTGACCTGTATTGTTACGTCCGCCTGTGCTCTTAAGAGGTTCCAGCAATGATTTCTGCGGCTTCTTGGCGGTGATATCGTCAAAAGCGCTGATTACTTTGTTCCTTTGACCAGGAGTAACCGGTTTAAATTTTCTTGTTGCCATTGCCTTATCCCTTAAATATTACTATAGAAATCAATCTTATCTTCTCCGGCAAGAGTAACGTATGCTTTCTTGAAGTGATTCATACGGCCTCTAAGCATGCCGGCCTTTGTATAACGGGATTTTCTTTTCCCGTGGTAATTCAATGTATTGACAGCAGCGACTGAAACATTGTACATCTGCTCTACGGCAGCCTTGATTTCAATCTTGTTTGCATCACGGTCAACAATGAATCCATAACGGTTCAACTTTTCGCCCTGAGCCGTCAACTTTTCTGTTACAATTGGCTTAATGATAATTCCCATCTCTCAATCTTTTTAGCGTGCAACTCTTGAGGCGAGGATATCCTGAACACCATCAACGAGCACCATAGAGTGTGCATTCATGACAGTGTATGTGTTGATCTCATTGACAGAGATAACTTTTACCTGCTCGAGGTTACGTGATGAAAGGTAAATATTGGCAGAGTAGTCAGGAAGAACGAAAAGCACTTTCCTGTCGCCTGCCTTGATGGCTGAAAGAATGTTCAAGAACTCTTTTGTCTTAGGTGCCTCCATTTCGAATGGTTCTACCATGACAATCTTGTTCTCTTTTGCCTTGTAAGAAAGAGCAGAGAATCTTGCGAGTTGTTTGAGCTTCTTGTTGAGCTTCATATCGTAGCAGCGTGGCTTAGGACCGTGTGCACGACCACCACCTACATAGATATTTGATTTCAATGATCCGTGACGAGCTCCACCGCCACCTTTCTGACGACCCTGTTTCTTGGTGCTGTAAGAAATCTCGCTTCTGTCTTTGGTTCTTGCGGTACCCTGACGCTGGTGAGCGAGATACTGAAGAACATCGAGGTAGATAGCGTGATCATTCGGTGCAACGCCGAAAACTTTCTCGTCGAGGACAACCTTCTTTCCGGACTCAGATCCGTCAATCTTCAAAACTGACAATTCCATAATTAATCCTCCAACATTACATATGAACCTTTAGCTCCAGGTACAGAGCCTTTCACTACGAGAAGGTTGTTCTCAGGGATAACTTTGACAACCTGAAGGTTGAACACCTTCACTCTCTCATTTCCCATGTGGCCTGCCATTCTCATTCCCGGGAATACGCGTGATGGCCAAGAAGATGCACCCATAGAACCAGGATGACGAAGTCTGTTGTGCTGACCGTGGGTAGCACCGCCTACACCGGCAAAGCCGTGGCGTTTAACGACTCCCTGGAATCCTTTACCTTTGGAAGTACCGATAACGTCCACATACTCGACGCCTTCGAAAATGTCAGCGACGGTGAGGACATCACCTAATTTAAGCTCTCCTTTGAAATCTGCTGCAAATTCAGCAAGTTTACGGTGAGGAGTGGTTCCTGCCTTTGCAAAATGCCCTTTGAGAGGGGCGCTGGCGTGTTTCTCTGTGGTTTCGTCATAGGCGAGCTGTACGGCGGCATAACCATCTTTTTCTACCGTACGGAGCTGCGTAACAACACACGGACCAGCCTCAATAACGGTGCATGGAATATTTTTTCCATCAGCACCGAAAACGGAAGTCATTCCGATTTTTTTTCCAATTAATCCAGGCATTGGTTTGATAATTAATTGTTTGTTAATACTTTATCGTATCTCCGCATATTTTGCGGGCTGCAAATGTACGAATAATTTTCTAATTTTCAATAACTTCCAAGAAAATTTTGTCTGGCCTACCTGTACTTGTCGTATCCCGGCATCCTGGTGCTGTTCACCAGTTCCTTGTACTGTTTGTCGTCGCGCGGGCATATCAGCAGGACGTCCTCGGTATCCACCACGATACAGTCTTCCAGGCCCCTTAGAATCAGAAGTTTATCCTTGTCTTTTGTCAATATTATGTTTCTCTTGTCGTTCTGGAGAATCACTTTGGACGTGTTTGCGATATTGCCGTCGCTGTCTTTATTGCTGATGCTCGAGTAAAAATTCTCCCAGCTGTCGATGTCCGACCAGCCGAAATGCACAGGATAGAGCCAAGCGCGGTCGGTCTTTTCCATCACTCCATAGTCGATCGACAATTTCACGCAGTCGGTATATGCCCTCTCGATAAAGACTTTCTCCGCAGAGCTGCCGAGAGCGCCTTCCCATCCGTCGAACAATCTGGTGATTTCCGGGATATACTTCTCCATTTCTTCCTTTATGACGCCTGCCTGCCATACGAAAATACCTGAATTCCAGAAGAACTCACCGCTGCGGTAGAACACCTCGGCTATCTGGGCATCAGGCTTTTCCGTGAACGTCTTCACTTTTACCGGTTCCAGGCTGTTGCAGGCATCTTTTCCGCCGACGACCTGTATATAGCCATATTCCGTATCCGGACGGCTCGGCTTGATTCCCAATGTCATCAGCACCGGGTTCTTCTCCGCGTAGTCCAGGGCATTGGTCAATGTCTCCTTGAACAGTTTCTCATCATTGATCACAAGGTCCGCAGGAGTCACGGCGGCGACGGCATGCGGGTTCCTCTTGAGCAGATGATATGTGGAATAGGCAACGCAAGGTGCCGTGCGTCTCGCATAAGGTTCCAGAAGCAGGTTCTCTTCCGGAAGTTCCGGAATCTGTTCCTTTATGATGTCTTTGAACTTCGCAAGGGTTATGACAATGATGTTTTCAGCAGGGACCACGCCTGTGCATCTGTCATAAGCCATTCTTACCAATGATTTGCCGGTTCCGGAGATGTCCATAAAATGTCCGGGCATTCCTTCTCTGCTGATAGGCCAGAAGCGGTTCAGATGCCCGCCGGCCATGATTACGCAATATTGATTATTCTTCATATATTATGAAAGTCGTGTGTGTTAGTGTCATCAATAATATATCGGCACGAATGCGGACGGGAAATAGTTGATTTCCACATTGTCACCATCATACGTCACAGCAGCCACATCGAACAGCACTTCGAGGTCATTGCCCAATACCGGCGACTTCTTCGACAGATATCTGCGTGCCGCTGAAGCGATATGCTGCTGTTTCGCTGCCGTTACAGCATCCTGAGGCTCACCCTGCACAGGTGCCACACGGCTCTTGACCTCTACAAAATGTATTCCATCCGGGGCCAATGTCACAATGTCGATTTCCAGGTGCCCGCTTCTCCAGTTCCTGTCCAATATCGTGTGTCCGCGTTCTATCAGAAACTGACAGACATCGTCCTCTCCGTGTTTTCCAAGCGCTCCTCTTCCCCTCATATATAATATATGTATATCAATGTCATTTGTCGAAGGTGACTACCGTCACACCTGCTCCGCCGAGCTGCACGCTCTCATCATTGACAGAAACCACTCCCGGAGTCGCTCTGAGGAACTTCTGGATTTCCTCTCTCAGCGCTCCCGTTCCTTTTCCGTGGATAATGCGGACCGAATGGACGCTGAGCATGATGGCATCGTCTATATAATGCATCACGTTCTCCAGCGCCTCGCCCACTCTCTGGCCCCGCACGTCGAGTTCCATCTTGAAGTTCAGCTTCCTTTCCGAGAGCGAACTGTCTATCACTGAAGTGGACTGAACCGGCTTCGGAGCAGCTTTCACCGCTTCTTTATATTCGTTGGAAGTGATTCGCTCCACCTTGTCAAGCGGCATCTTGCTCTTGATGCTGCCTATGATGACTGTAACCGCCTTGTTGGAAACGCTGGACACTTCGCCCACCATTCCATTGGCCTTCACCCTCACTTTCTCGCCGATCTGGACAGGTCCGCTGCGGAAAGCATTGATCTTCCTCTCCTTCTCGGCAGCCTCTTCCATCTTCTTCTGCTCCTCGCTTCCGGCACGTCCCGCCTTGCGCATCTGCTGACGTTTCTGCCGCTCGCTCACTTGACGGATTTTCCCTTCCAGGTAGCTGTCACGGTCCTTCTTGTCCTGTTCCTTCTTCACCGCCAGGGCATTGACAAAATCCTGGAGATTCTCCCTGGCCTTTATCGTCTCGGCCTTCTCAGCCTGCTTCTCGCGAATAGTGCGGATGGTCTTTTCCACCTGGCGGTTTGCGCCTTTCACGATGTCCTCCGCCTCTTTTTTCGCCTCGTCGATAATTTCCTTCCTCATCTTGCGGATATCCTCGAGCTCCTTCTGATACTTGTCGGTAATGCTTTCGAGGGTCTTGTCCGTGTTCCTGATTTTCTGGATTTTCTCGTCGAGGACTCTTCTGTTGCGGGCGATTTTCCGCAGGTTCCGTTCAATGCCGACAAACTCTTCGCCTGCACGGTCTTCCGCGTCCTTGATTATCGCCTCGGGAAGGCCCATTTTCCTCGCCAGCTCGAATGCGAAAGAGTTGCCGGGCAGTCCCATTTCGAGTTTGAAGAGCGGGGCAATGTTCTTGGCGTCGAACTGCATGGCGCCGTTCAGCACGCCGGTATCCGCGCCTGACGCATAAAGTTTCAGGTTCGTGTAATGTGTCGTGATGACGCCATATACGCCTCTTTTGTCGAACTCGCTGAGGATGGCTTCCGCTATGGCTCCGCCTGCCGCCGGTTCTGTTCCCGAGCCGAATTCATCGATAAGGACCAATGTTTTCGAGTCGGCACGGCTGAGCATATCTTTCATTGAAGCAAGGAACGAACTATATGTACTGAGGTCATTGTCAATGGATTGTCCGTCTCCGATATCCGCCATGATTCTGTCATAGACCATCATTTCGGAGGTCTCGGATGTAGGGATGAGCATACCCCATTGGAACATATACTGAAGGAGTCCGACCGTCTTCAGGCAGACCGACTTGCCGCCTGCATTCGGTCCTGAAATCAGCAGAAGGTGTTTCTGCGGGGTCAATTTCACTGTCAATGGGACAATTTCCTTGCCTTCTTTCTTCAGGGAGCGCTCCAGCAGAGGGTGTCTTGCCTTGCGCAAATCCATCTCACTCTCCTGTGATATTATCGGCATACCGGCCACGAAGTCAAGTGCCGTCTGGGCCTTGGCTATAAGGAAGTCGAGTTCCCCCACGCATCTGGCGCCGTCCAGCAGGTCGGGCACGAACGGCCTTACCCAGTCGCTGAATTCATATAGGATACGTGCGATCTCACGGGTTTCCGCGAAATGCAGTTCGCTTATTTCATTGGATATTTCCACTATCTCGGCCGGCTCGATGAATGTCGTCTTGCCGGAAGAAGACTCGTCATAGACAAAGCCCTGTATCTTTCGCTTGTTGGCGGAATTGACCGGGATGAGCATCTTGCCGTCTCGCATCACGACTGAGGCGTCGCTGTCCACAAGTCCCTCACTCTGAGCCTTTTTCAGAATCATGCCGATTCTCTTGGATATGGCCCCTTCCTTGTCTTTCAGTTTCCGGCGGATGTCGTACAACTCGTCGGAAGCTGTATCTTTCACGTTGCCGAACTTGTCCAGGATAGTGTCAATGCGGTGCTGCACGTCCGGAAACAGTACAATGCCGCCCACCATCTTCTTCAGATACGGGTAAACTCCGTCCTTTATATTGGAAAAGAATATGGAAATTTTCCGGAGTGTCTCCAGCATTGTCCGGAGTTTGCCGAGGGAGACAAGGTCAATGTTGGCCCCTTCATTGGTCAGCATCTCGAGGAAGCCGACGCAGTCGATGTATCCGTTGGACGGGAAGGACTCCTCGAACATGACGATGAGCCGCATCTCGTCGGTAAGCTGAAGCCTCCTGCGTATTTCCTTCGCGTTCGTGGAGAACTCTTCTTCCGATGTCCTTGTCGTGGCATATTCGGTGCTGCACCTGTCAGATATTATCTTCCTGACCCTATCGAACCCTAATATCGCTTCTATTCTCTCGTCTCTCATACTCTAATTCTAACCCTTTGCAGGACCCTCCTGTTTCTCCTGTCCTGAAGACAATGCGTTTCCAAGTTTGAGCTTCAGCTCATTGATATTGCTTATTTCCGTCAATTTTCCTCCATGTCCGAATGATATTTCGCCGGTCTCTTCCGACACTACAATCACGTCAGCGTCAGTCTCTTCGGTTATGCCGATGGCGGCCTTGTGCCTCATTCCGTAGCTGGCCGGAATATCTGTGCGCTCTGTTATCGGCAGGGTGCATCTCGCGGCTAAAATATGATAATTGTCAATGATTACCGCGCCGTCGTGAAGCGGAGAGTTCTTGAAGAACAGATTCATTATCAATCTTCTGTTGATGATGGCGTCGATTCTGTCGCCTGTTTCAATGACGTAGTCCAGACTGTTGTGGTGGGGTATTACTATCAATGCCCCGGTCTTCTGCTCCGACATTGTCCTGCACGCCTCGGTAATCTCTTTTACGGACACATTGTCCATCGCCTTGTCTTCATTTCCGAGGAAGCGGTTGATGAATTTCCTGGTCTTCACGCCGATTTTGGAGCCGCTGCCGAAGCGCATGAGAAAATGCCTGATTTCCGGCTGGAAGATCACGATTACGGCCAGGACTCCGACGTCGATGAATGTGCCGAGAAGGGCGCTGACCAATTTCATTTTCAATGCATCGGCTATGACTCTGAGGACATAAATGGATATCACGGCAATGAAGATGTTCATGGCCGCGGAGTCCCGTATCCACCTGAATATAAAATAGATGAGCAGGGCGACCAACAGGACGTCCAACATATCTGTCACGTGGAATTTCAAAAATCCGAATATTTCCAGAAACGAGCTCATAAATTTTATCCATCTATTTCGAGAGGTTCCAGGCTACTCAAGAGTACTCAGTCGTCACTGTCTCGCGGTCTTCGTCAGGCGCCATTTCTCCATTTTCATCTTTCTTTCATCGGACGCACGCCCGATAGTTTCCTGAAAGGCTTTTCTCTCCGATTCAGCACCCTCCCGAAAGTTTCCCGAGAGGCTTTTCTCTCCGAGTCAGCGCCCTCCCGAAAGTTTCCCGACTACGCCACCTGAAATCTCGCGATTCCTGCTGCCTCTCGATTCTCTACGGCCTCGCGGTATCTCAACTGCCCCGCGGTCTTCGTCAGGCGCCATATCTCCACTTTCATCAGTCGCCCGCCCGAAAGTCTCCCGAGAGGCTTTTCTCTCCGATTCAGCACCCTCCCGAAAGTTTCCCGACTACGTCTCCTGAAATCTCGCGATTCCCATTTGGCACAAAAGTAATAAAAATTCTCGACTTATCTCCTTATCTCCCACCAACCAGGCCGTTCGCCGTTTCTCCTACACTCCCCTATTCCCCAAAGCCAGTCCTTCACCAACCACGCCACCAGACAGAATCCGATCCTCTCGTTCATCAATCGCCTTCCACGTTCTATCCTCATCTCACCCTGCCTTACAACAACACTCATCAGTCCAGTTCATTACCAACC
>ERZ857965.499-NODE-499-length-56266-cov-3.910622_pt1 | contig 56266 bp, 53 predicted proteins | sample MGYA00519758_ERZ857965 | MGnify/ENA primary metagenome ERZ857965 (study PRJEB31778, sample SAMEA3449381) | human gut metagenome | biome: human gut; feature: human-associated habitat; material: faeces | place: United Kingdom | collected 2010/2012 ... | reverse complement strand
GAATGCTGCTTGCAACAGATAAGAGCATCAATGAAATATCGCTTGTCTGCGGCTTTTCCGATCCTAAATATATATACAAAAACTTTAGGAAGTGGTATGAGAAAACACCGTCTGAATACAAAAAAGAATACGAAAGATACAAGGCAGAGGGGACAGAGCTTGCCGAGTATGACGGCGCGGAGTTTTTAGGACGTTTCGGCAAGGAGTTCATATATGCCAGTGTTGACAAGGAAAAAGCCAGCATAATACGCTCCGCCGAAACAGCTATGAGCTGGCGCCGCAAGTACGAATACCATGTACAGAAATCCACAGGCAGTAAGCTTAAGAGAGAAATGGTAAGAGAAAGCCATCTGGAAACCGGGCTGAAAGAGATAGTGCTGCCGCTGCTGGACAGTGACGAAACCGCAGCAGATGCAGACTTTATAGATAAAGTGCTGGATAGTGCAAGAACTATGGGACTTGCGCTGACCGTTGAAATTAACTTTGCCAAACGGGACTGCGATTCATGGGAGAGAGTTATAAGGGAGTTTGCAGGCAGAGCCAGGGATGCTTTGAGCCGATGCAGGTTTAATATTTACATAGATGACTTTGAAAAAGACGTACAGGCAAAACAGCTTACAGATAAAATATCCGATATTATAAATCCGAAGAATATAAAGATGGCTGTAAAATTTGACTGATATTTGCGCAGAGGTGAATATGATTGAGAAAGAACCGGTAAAATTCATAGAGGGCACTCCCGTTGCGGTGCGTATGTATTCGGTAGAGGAATATGAGCCTCACTACCACGAAAACTGTATAGAGCTTCTGCTTGTTCTTAAAGGTGACGCATACCTTATGGCAAGCTATGATAAATTTCATATGAAAGCAGGAGAGTTTGTCGTAATCAACAACGGCGATATACACTATATCAGAAGCGATGTTGAGAATGTGCTTCTGTCTATGTACGTTGACCTTGATGCGTTTACGGACAAATGCAGATATATCAGAAATCTGTATTTTGTCTGCGAGAGCTTTAATGTCAACAATGTGCAGAGAGCCTATGTGCAGGAGCTGCGCAAAACTGTCACCTCTATAGTTATGGACGCGGCAGGCGGCGGTGAGAATACTGACAGGATAAATGAAAGCATCAATCAGTTTATGGATATGCTTATCTACAGATTTGACCTTGCAAATTATCATAATCTCAAGGAAATATCAGAAACCCAGCTTGAAAGATACCACAGGCTTATCAGAGAAGCTGACGAGAACTACGGAGATAAGCTTGATCTTGAGGATATAGCCAGCAAAGAGTTCATAGGCAAGAAATATATATCGCAGTTCTGGAAGAATATGACCAATATGAACTTTACGGAGTATCTTAATTCCAGAAGAAGCGAAAAAGCTGAAAAATTTCTGCTTACTACAGACAAGAGCATCAATGAAATATCGCTGATATGCGGATTTTCCGATACTAAATATATCTACAAGAACTTCAAAAAATGGTATGACAAAACACCGTCAGCCCACAAAAAAGAGTACGAGGAATACAAACAAAAAGGCACAAGTATGCGTGAATACAGCGGCGATGAATTTCTCGGACGTTTCGGCAAGGAGTTCATATATGCCAGTGTGGACGAGGAAAAGGCCGATATTATCAAATCCACAGAGGATGCAATGAGCTGGCGCAAGAAGTATGAGTATGAAGTGCGTAAGTCCACAGGTACCAAGCTCAAACGCGAGATGATAAGAGAAAGCCGTCAGGCTTCGGGACTTAAATCTGTATACCTGCCTCTTCTTGACAGCAATGTGGTGAAAGAGGAAAACGGCGATTTCTTTATTGATAACAGATTTATCGAAAAGGTGCTGACAAGCATCAGAGATCTGGGTATGATTCTGTATGTTGAAATTGAGTTTAACAATCACAGCATCAGAGAATGGAAGCGGATAATCAGAAGCTTTGCTAAAACCGCGGCAGGCAAAGGCGGTGAAGATCTGCTTCAGAACTGCAGATTTATAGTTTATATAGATGAATTTGAAAAGGATATGCTGGTAAAAGAGCTGGCTGACGGAATTTCAGATGTAATCAATATAAAGAATATAGAAATGGCGATGAGATTTGACTAGAAAGGCAATATATTATGATTATTGTACGTGATGCTGCAACAGAAGATGAGGGACGTATATCGGAAATATACGATTACTATGTAAAAAACACTGCAATAACATTTGAATATGATACGCCTGGCCCTGAGGAATTTCAGGAGCGGATGAGGAAAACCATGCAGCGCTATCCTTACATTGTTATTCTTAAAGACGATATTATTGAGGGCTATGCGTATGCAGAACCTTTTGTCGGCAGAGCAGCCTATGACTGGTTCTGTGAAGTGACGATATATCTTGCCCACAACGCACAGAAATGCTGAATGGGCAGAACTCTTTATGAAGCGCTGCAGAATGCGCTGAGAGATATGGGTATCACTAATCTGTATGTCTGTATCGGATATCCCGAAGTAAACGATGAATATCTTTCGACAAACAGCGCCGATTTTCGTACACATTTGGAATTTGCCAAGGTGGGTGAATTTCATAAATGCGGATATAAGTTCGGCAGGTGGTACAATATGATATAGGTAGAGAAAATCATCGGTGAAGCAGGCAGCAATCAGCCTGCGGTTACAGATTATCCGAAATTAAAAAAAGCTGAATAACTGCATTTTGATTTAGAGAAGATAAGCAGTAACCTGCTTCGGGCAGGTACCACAGCAAATTTCAGTTTTAAGAGGTAAAAAAGATGAGCAGAGTATGCTATTTTGCAAGTGATGTTCCTTTAAAAGAAAAAACAAATCCATTTGTAAGGAAATATTCAATTAATGATGCAATCAGAGCAGGCATAAATCTTGATTTGGAATTTCTTAAAGATATAGATAAAAATACGCCTGATACGATACTGTGGGCAGAAAGAGAAGAACATATGGAGTTTCCGACAATCTCTAAAGCAAAGACATATTCAGAAGCTCCCAAAAGTGACAAAAAATATTATGCAGATATAGGCGGAGCTCCTGAAAAGGATCTGTGGGGAATTATTGAATATATACGCGACCATATGAGAAAAACAAAGGACGTTAATGCTAAGAGCCTGGAATTGTGGTGTGTATGGCTTGGGGCAGATGAAACAGATATAGAAGAAAAACATTGCAGGCTGACGGATTTGAGTGAAGAATATCTTTACGAAATATTTACAGACGATGATAAGGATTATAAGCTTGTTATTACCAGATGATATAATTAAAATGACTTGAAGTTTGAAGCCTCAGGGCTGTAAAATATGAGGCTGCTACTGCAGGTTGCATAATTGCATACGGTTATGTATAGAGTTTTGCCTGTTAATCAGATATGCTTTGAGTGAAAGGAGAAAATATGGCATTTTCAGAAAAATTATATGAACTTCGAAGGAAAGCCTGTCTTTCACAGGAGCAGCTTGCAGAGCAATTAGGTGTATCCAGGCAGGCGATATCAAAATGGGAAGCAGGAAAGGCAATGCCGGAAAGCAATACCCTTATTTCCATAAGCAATTATTTCAATGTTTCGTTAGACTATTTGGTAAAGGAAGATTATTGTGCAGCAGTAATTAAGGAAACCGCTCAGGCAAAAAAGCACAGCAGATATGGGAAAAAAGTTTTAGGCAAAGTCATCTGCATTGCCGGAATTGTATGCTTGGCAGTCTGGGGTATAGTTTCAATTTTTATCTCCTCGGTATCTGACAGAATCAGAACCTCTTCAGTAATAACAGCAGACGGAAACGGAATTTTCCTGATTATCTGCATTGCAGCTATAGCCTGCGGTGCGACTTTGCTCCTTAAAAGTTCATCTGACGAATGAGGAGGATTTTGTATGAAGGTTTTATCTACTGTATTCTTTATTTTAGCAGTTATTCTCTCTGACATAATGTGTGCTGTTGTCGCGTACAACTATTGCAATATGATATGGGGAATAAAATATGCCGGCTACAGCGCTCCTGCAGGTACGGCTTTTTTAACATCTGTTCCTTTTGCGGCAGCCATTGCTGTTTGCGTTATACTGGCACTTTATTTTAAAAGCAGAATAAAAAAACCAGTCCATTCGTAGAGAAATATTAAATTACAGCATTAGGGTGCATTCGCAAATTATCTTATACGATGCGCTTTGCCTTATGTTTTTTCAAGTGTAAGCGGATATGCCGATTTAACATTATATATTATTGTACCGGTGTATATTGTTTTGGGAATATACAGCATTATTGAACTAAAAGAGAATTAAAATCAGGTTTGCTGAAATATTGCGGAGGTGTATTGATGAAAAAGTCATTAAGAATTGTTTTAGTATGCATTATTGATATATGCCTGTTATTATCCTCCTGCGCAGCAGCAGAGCCGGAGAATGACGGACTTTATGCAGGAGATGTTCAGGAAGCTGATGTTTTCATTGATATTCCCAACCTGCGCCAGTACGGAACCTATACATGCGGAGCAACCTGTGTGCAGATGCTTATGAACTGGATTAATCCATATGACAGTGATCTGAATCTGACTGCATACGAAGAAGCGCTTGGGACCGGTGAGGAAACCGGAACACCACCGGAAAATATAATCGGGTATTTTGAAGAAAACGAAATAAGCATAACTGCAAAAGAAAAAAGAACGATAAACAATCTGACGGCCGCACTTGATAAGGGACACCCTGTGCTGATGTGCATACAGGCGTGGGTTGCGTCAGATGACGGATATAATACGGAGAACCCTGACGATGAGGATACATATTTAACCGAAGGTCACTGGGTTATATGCGTGGGATATAAGAAGCTGGACAGTGGATATACATTCTACTTTAACGATCCGGCGTGTGTCGGCTATTGCCTTATGAGTGAAGAAGAACTTGATGACCGCTGGATTGACATGGATACCGGTGGTAATATTTATAATCACTACGGTATTGAGATTAACGAAACCGGTCAGGACTATAATTCAAAGGGAGTATATCATTTAGATTAAACAGAAGGTTGAGGAAGGTTTATGAATAAATTCAGAACAGTTGTATCACTTGTTATAATGGCAATTGCAGGCATAGCAGGATTTTTTGCAGGAGCTTTTTTAGACGCAGGACCTGACGGAGCTATACTGTTTTCCCTTATAGCAGGGATTGCCTGCATCATATATACAATAGACAATCAGGAGAAATAAGCATTTCACCTGTTGACAAAAGACCAAAAATAAAAGCGAAAATTGACAAGGTCATAAATCCTTTGCATAAGTCGGGATTCAGTCCTTGTCTTTTTTATATACAAAAGTTAGAACCTGCGCCAATTGTTAAACCTTCCGCAGGCTGATAATATAATAAAAAAAGATGATGTCTGAAACTCCTGACGAAGGAAGTTTTAATCAGTAAAGGAAGAAGGTTTGAAATTATCAAAAAGGTATTAGTATTAGGCGTGGGAGCACAGGGCAGTGCAGCAGCAAGATGTCTTGACAGAGATGACAATGTATCGGAAATAATATGCGCGGATTTTAATGAAGCGGCGGTAAACGAGCTTGTAGGAGAGCTTACCAAGGCAAGAGGTATGAAAGTTGATGCGCACGACAAGGACAGCATACTGGAATGTGCAAAAGGCGTAGACCTGCTTCTTAACGCACTTCCTCTGGAATGTACCAAAAATGTTCTTGAAGCTGCACTTGAAGCAGAAACAAACTATCAGGACTATGCGGCAACAATTTCACTTCACGAGGAATGGATTGAAAGCATCAGAATACAGTACGAGGAATACGGTCCTAAGTTTGCGGCAATAGGCAAGCTGGCGCTTGTGGGAACAGGCTCTGCGCCGGGACTTATCTGCTGCGCGACAAGAGATGCAATGAAATATCTTGATACCTGCGATACAATATACAATTTCGTATGGGAGGGCGTTGAGGCAAAACGCTTCCAGCCGTTCTGGTGGTCGCCTGTTACAGCGCTTAATGATATGAGTGAAGAAGGCTATGCCCTTATAGACGGCAAGCTGGTAAGAACTCCGGCGTTCGGAATGCCTGTAAAACGTAAATATGACTATATGGACCGGGAGGTTACATTTGTGGAGCACTGCCACGATGAGCCACTGCACTACAGCTTCAATGCCAGGGACTATTTCAAGGGCTGCAAAAACGCATATTTCAAATATGCGGGAGCGGGAGTCGACTTTGCGGGACCTCTTTACAGAGCAGGACTTTTATCACAGAAGAAAGAGACCATAAGCGGCGTGTCCGTACCACCGTTTGACGTGGTACTGGCTCATGTGCCTGCGCCTCCGAAATTCGAGCACGAAATCAAAGAGATTATAGACGAGGGTCTTGTAAGCGATGCCGGCTGTATGGTAGTTGAAGCCTACGGCAAAAAAGACGGCAAAGACGTGCTGGTGGAAAGTCACGTATCAGCGCCGGGATTTATAGAGTCCTATGAAAAGGCAGGAATAACCTCAGAGATGTACCTGACAGGACAGGGCGGATATCTGTTCTCCAAGCTGTTCATAAACGACAAATTTGGCCAGACAGGACTTATCTCATCAGATATGCTTTCATTTGAACAGGTGGATACATACTTTGAATATGCAAAAGAACTGGATATTACAATAGATACTAAGGTTAAGGAATTATAATATAAGGCGGGTGGAATTGTGAAGAAAATACTTGTACTGGGAACAGGAGCACAGGGTACAACTGTTGCCAAAAGACTGGACGAAGAACCGAATGTAAGTGAAATAATATGCGCCGACTACAACAAGGCGGCAGTAGATGAGCTGGTTTCCTCTCTGACAAAGGCAAAGGGAGTTCAGTGCGACGCTTCAGATGTAGAGAGCATTATCAGATGCGCAGAGGGCGCAGACATTATAGTTAACGCGCTTCCTCTGGAATTCGGCAAAAACGTGCTTGATGCAGCACTTGCTGTTAAGGCCAACTATCAGGACTTTTCATCAAGCAACGCCTTTGACGACGACGTTATTATGGGCTGGGTGAGAGGCATGAGATATCAGCTTGAGGTATACAGCCCTAAATTTAAAGAAATCGGCAGACTTGCAATAGTGGGAACAGGCTCTGCACCGGGACTTATCTGCTGCGCTACAAGAGATGCCATGAAGTATCTTGACACCTGCGATACAATATACAACTTTGTATGGGAGGGAGCAGAGGCAAAGCGCTTCCAGCCGTTCTGGTGGTCGCCTGAAACTGCCATAGAGGATATGAGGCAGCCTGCATTTGCATATGAAAACGATGAAATCATAATGAGGCCTCCTTTTGAGGACCCTGTCACCAGAAAATATGACTATATGGACAGAGAAGTGGTTTTCTATAACCACAACCACGACGAGCCTGTGCAGTACGGTATCAATGCCAAGGAATACTTCAAGGGCTGCAAAAACGCATATTTCAAATATGCAGGCGTGGGAATGGAATTTGCAGAGCCGCTTTACAGAGCAGGGCTTCTGAGCCATGACGAAAGAGAAGTCAAGGGCCGCAAGGTAGTTCCGTTTGACCTTATTGTTGACAGCATACCGGCTCCGCCTAAATTTGCAAGAGAAATCAAAGAGATAATAGATGAAGGTATTGTTTCGGATGACGGCTGTATGGTAGTTGAGGCTTACGGACAGAAAGACGGCAAAAACATACTGGTAGAAAATCATATATCAGCGCCGGGTCTTGTTGAGGCCTTTGAAAGAGCCGGCATGACAGGAGAAATGTATCTGACAGGTCAGGGCGGATATCTGTTTTCCAAGATGTTTGTAAACGATGATTTTGAAATAACAGGACTTATTACCTCGGATATGCTGCCGATGGACAATGTGGACAGATATTTTGAGTATGCAAAGGATCTTGGCATTACAATCGACACAAAGATAAAGGAACTTGACAATTAAATGAATTTATAACGTACAAAAAGCAAGGGCATAACTTAGATAACATACAGATAAAAAGTCCTTGCTTTTTATTCAGACTTTCCGAAGCATATGCGTCAAGGACAAAACCTCTTTATTTAGTCAGAAAACTTAGAATATGAGGCGATTGAAGAGGGACGCAATACCGTTTAACATATAGACATAAAATAAAACGGATAAAAAAGTAAGGAAGGTTTGATATGAAGATTTTAGTACTTGGAACAGGAGCACAGGGAACAACAGTTGCAAAAAGGCTTGACGAGGAACCGGGTGTAAGTAGTATAATATGCGCAGACTATAATACGGAGGCAGTAAACGAGCTTACAGGTATACTCACAAAAGCAAAGGGAATGAAATGTGATGCATACAATGTTGACGAGATAATAAACTGCGCGCAGGGCGTTGACCTTATTGTAAACGCGCTTCCTTTGGAATTCGGCAAAAACGTGCTTGACGCTGCGCTTGCAGTCAAAGCAAACTATCAGGATTTTTCATCTACCACAGCCTTTGATGAAGACGTAAACATAGGCTGGATAAGGGGCATGAAATATCAGTTTGAGGTATACAGCCCGAAATTTGAGGAGATAGGCAGACTTGCAATAATCGGAACAGGCTCGGCGCCGGGAGTTATCTGCTGTGCTACACGAGATGCAATGAAATATCTTGATACCTGCGATACAATATACAACTTCGTATGGGAGGGTGTTAAGGCAAACCGTTTTCAGCCGTTCTGGTGGTCGCCTGAAACAGCGATACAGGATATGAGCGAACCGGCTTATACATACGAGAACGGAGAGCTGTTTGTAAGACCGCCGTTTGAAGATCCTGTCAAAAGAAAATACGACTATATGGATCACGAGGTTACTTTCCTCAATCACTGTCACGATGAGCCTGTACAGTATGCGCTTAATGCGGATAAGTATTTCAAGGGCTGCAAAAACGCATATTTCAAATATGCAGGAACAGGTATGGACTTTGCGGAGCCGCTTTACAGGGCGGGGCTGTTTGACCACGAGGAGAGAGAAATCAAAAGCCGAAAGGTAGTGCCGTTTGATGTAATTGTTGAGAGTATACCAAAGCCGCCTAAATTTGAAGAGGAAATCAGAGAAATCATAGAAGAAGGCATGGAGGCTGATGACGGCTGCATGGTCGTTGAAGCCTACGGCAAAAAGGACGGTAAGGATATTCTGGTAGAAAACCACGTCTTTGCGCCGGGTATCGTAGAAGCATTCGAAAGAGCTAAGATGACAGGGGAGATGTATCTGACGGGACAGGGAGGATATCTGTTCTCGAAGATGTTTATAAACGGCGATTTCGATCAGTGCGGACTGATTTCATCGGATATGCTGTCCTTTGAACAGGTGGACAGATACTTTGAATATGCGGCAGAGCTTGGAATCAGACTTGAAACAACAGTTAAAGAAATATAACGGAGGTGATGATAAATGTATGACAGTATTAGGATTATAGATAGAAAAAAAGGATAACGTTTATAACCTGATAATAAGGAGGAAATGAAATGAGCCAGCATACACATGGAGTTGCAGGACTTAAAAAACACGATATCAAAGTATCGGGAATAGTATTTATGCTCTACTGCCTTGTAGCGGCAGGAGCGTTTGGTATCGAGGAGATGATACCTGAGTCAGGGCCGGGAATGACCCTTATATTACTGATAATTTTCCCTATAATATGGGCATACCCTATCAGTAACCTTGTTGCAGAGTGCGGAGCTGTACTGCCGTCGGAGGGCGGAGTATATGTATGGGTTAAAGAGGCCTTCGGAGAATTCTGGGGCTTTCAGGCAGGCTGGTGGGGCACAGTATCGACATATATAACAAATGGTGTATATGTTGCGCTGGTTGCAGGCTATGTAAGCCAGATGATACCTATGAGTGATATTGCGGTTGAAGCAATCAAAATCGGAATGATACTTATTTTTACAATTGTTAATTTAATGGGTCTGAGAGAGGTCGGCAAGGTAAGTACAATACTTTCGGTACTGATACTTCTCGCATTCGCGCTGGTTGCGGTAGTGGGACTTATCAACTGGCAGACAAACCCTATGGAACCTATGCTTCCTGAGGATTACAGCATATTTGACGGAGTAGGCGGCGGCATATGCATCTGCATATGGATGTACTGCGGCTATGAATGTATATCAAATATGGCAGGAGAGGTTAAAAACCCTCAGGTAATCCCTAAAGGACTTATGATAGCAATGCCGCTGGTAGCGCTTACCTATGTGCTTCCTACACTGGGCGGACTTGCGTGCCTTCCTGAAGGAAGCTGGGAGAGCTGGTCAACAGACGGCGGATTTGACGGTCAGGCAATAGGATATGCGACAGTGCTTACAACCTATATGGGTCAGGCATGGGGATATGTATTCCTTGTAATCGCCATAGTATCACAGTGCGCGATATTCAATACATATCTGGCATCGGGCTCCAGAGGCTTCTTCGTACTTGCAGACGATCATCTGTGCCCGCAGTTTATGGTAAAGGTATCAAAGAAAAAAGGCGTTCCATACATTGGAATACTTTCACTGGCGGTTGTTACATTTATTCTGTGCCAGTCGGATTTCACCACACTTGTAAGTATGGAAGTGGTATTTATGCTGGCGCTCTACATAATACTGCCTATATCAGTTCTCAAGCTGAGAAAGAAGCTGCCGATAGAGAAACGAATGGAAAGAGGACTTTACTATATAAAGGGCGGCAAAGGAGCAATGATTTTCTACGCAGGATTTCCTATAGTGATTTCTGTAATAGCGCTGCTGATAAACGGTACGGATTATCTGGCAATGGGACTTATTGCTATCTGTACGGGACCTGTAGCATACTACATACTCAAGAGAATATTCGGCGGTCTGTCAGTAAATGACCCTGAACATAATCCGGTAAATCCTAAGACAAAGCTTGCCGCAGGAGATACAGTCAGAATAGGCATATTTATGATATGCGCCGGAGTAATGGCATTCTTTGGACAGTTCTGGCTCAAGTGGTACGAAATCGACTACGGCGAATGGGGACCTGATGATTACGATGTATTTGCAAACAGCATACCTCAGGTTATCGAATATCTGAAGTGGATAGGACTTGCAGTAATTGTGGCAGGCGTAATCGTAGCATTGGTCGGCAGGAAGAAGGATGCTCCTCTTCCTGAAAAGGAAGCTGATATAGATGCTCTTATGGACAAATACCTCAATGAGGAGAAACACGACTTATAATATAAAATAAGATAGTTTGGCAAAAGAGGCTGCCGCGCACAAGGGCAAAGGTGTGCGGCAGTCTTGCCGTTCAGGTAAATACACACACGACCTGTATATTGTGTATTTACTTAAATAAGTTTTGCAATAATTTAAAAGTGAGATTTGCCTCGTTTTTCTTATTTTATTATAATATTTTGCCCGTTTTTGAAAATTGTGCCCAAAATTACGCTAAAAACAGGCTTTCTAAATCTGCCTGAAACAGTTTCACAAATACACTTGATTTCGGGTATGCAGGCATAATATAATAGATAACAGATTGAACAAGGAGGTATCAATATGAGAAAAAATCTGGGAGTAAACGCATATATGTATCCTATGCCTGTCCTTATAATTGCGGCATATGATAAAGACGGCAAACCGGATGCCATGAATGCGGCATGGGGCAGTATCAGCAGCGCAGACAAAATATCAATGTGCTTAAGCCCCGGACATAAGACAGTTAAGAACATACTTGAAACCAAAGCCTTTACAGTAAGCTTCGGTGATGCGGCACACGTTGCGGAGTGCGACTATGTAGGTATAGTTTCAGCAAATGATGTTCCTGATAAATTTGAGAGGGCAGGTTTTCATGCGCTCAAAAGCGAGTTTGTAAATGCGCCTCTGATAGCGGAGCTTCCTATGGCTCTTGAATGCAGGCTCTTAAGCTATGATGAGGACTCTCACTGCATGATAGGACAGATAGTGAATGTATGCGCAGATGAGAGCATTGTAACCGGAGACGGAGGCATAGATGTGGCTAAGCTTGCCCCTATAGCCTATGACCCTGTTAATCACTACTATCACGTTTTAGGCGATAAGGTGGGAAACGCTTTTGCCGATGGTGAGAAGCTGAAATAAGGAGAAGAATATGGACTATCAGATACAGCCAAGAAATATAGCACTGTGTATAATACTTTCAATTATAACTTTCGGGATATACGGCATATACTGGATGATCAAAATAAACGATGAGGTAAATACGCTGGCAGGCGAAACTTCCGCAACCACAGGAGGAATGGTATTCCTGTTTTCACTGATAACCTGCGGTATATACGGACTCTACTGGCAGTTCAAAATGGGAGAGCGCTGTGATAAAATCAGAGGAGTAAACGGCAGCTCGAATGTTTTGTATCTGATACTGGGTATTCTGGGATTCATGATAATCAGTATGTGCCTTATGCAGGATACAGTCAATAAAAGAGTTGAATAATACAAAGGCTCTGCCTGCAAGCGCGGCAGGGCTTTTGAAATTAGAAATATGACTAAAGACAGCAAAAAAACAATAAAAACCGTATTATTGCTTCTTGCGGCAGGTCTGTGCTATCTTGTATGGATAAAACTTACCGGACTTGCGATGCCATGTATGTTCAGAAGTCTGACAGGCTTCAAATGCCCCGGATGCGGTATTACAACCATGTTTACAGCACTGGCATCACTGGATTTCAAAACATCGTTTAATGCAAATCCGTTCCTGTTTGTCACAGCGCCGCTTCTGTGCGGGGAAATCATATACCGGATATATCTCAAATGCAGTAATATGAAATGCAATAAAGCTCGTGAAGCAGCGGTTATATGCTACGGTATAGCTCTGTGCATTTTCGGCATTGTGAGAAACCTTGCAGAATACGGAGTAATATAGAAGAAACCAAAAAATGAGTTGCAGCTTGGATAAAAAACGATTGACATTTATTCTTATGTTTGCCCTCGTGTTTATGTGGGGACTTGACTATTCTGTGGCGAAGAACGCCCTTGAGGTGTTCAGGCCGCTAAACCTTATGTTCTTCAAGTATTTTGGAGGGCTTGTTGTGATAACATTAATCAAGGTTATTGCAGAGCACAGGTTTACAGTCAGAAAAAAAGACATTATATTTTTCGTGATGTGCTCGCTTACGGGTCAGGTGCTTTACTACTTCTGCGAGTATACGGCAATGGAGTATATACCTGTAGCGCTGATTACAATTATACTTTCGTTTGTGCCGATTATATCAATCCTCATAGAAAGGGTATTCTTCAAAACTGAATTGTCGATCAGTATAATTGCAGGGCTTGTTGTATGCGTTATAGGCGTGGGGCTTGTAATCGGAGCGGATTTTAAAAGCCTTTTTTCAGGCAGGGCGCTTGGGTATCTTCTGGCATTCGGAGCTGCGATATCGTGGAACCTGTATAACTTCATTACCGCCAGAATTTCCAGAACCTATACAGAGCTTACCATGGCGTTTAACCAGCTTTTATGTACGGTGCTTATATCGCTGCCGTATGCTGCGGCAGTAATGCCTCCTGCTGAATGCTTTACCCCCGAAGATTATATTAAGCCTTGCATATCTTGGCGTGGGAAGCGCAGGCACAGGATATCTCATATATGTCAGAGGAGTTAAATATCTGGGACCTACAATATCATCTCTATTCAGCAACTTCCTGCCGGTGACATCGACCTTCTTCGGATGGCTCATACTGGGACAGAGTCTGGGAGTTATGCAGATTGCAGGCGGGCTGATAGTTATTGTATCCGCCTGCTATGTTATTATCGAAAAAAGCAGACTTCAAAAGCAGGAGCTGAAGCTCAGGCTGGAAAATGAAATAAAGTGAAGCGGAATGAAAAAGCTGTTTCTATAGTGAGGAAGTCTCTATAGAAACAGCTTTTGTGTTAATCTGTAAAGCTCTTGAGCCTGTCTGTAATGCTGCCTGCTGTACATCTTTTAAATGCGATGTGAGATATGATTATGCATATCAGTATCAGCAGCAGAGAGGCCGCAAGAAATTCGATATAAGGGAAGTAGTATCTGAAATATGCCAGCCTTGATTTTATAACGTGGCAGGTGATATACCATATAATACTTCCGGAAACGGCAGTCATAAGTATGACAAAAATGCTGTACAGAAGCCCTTCGCTTAAAATCATCTTTTTTAGCTGACCTTTGCTCATGCCTATGCTCTCCATTACGGCAAATTCCTTTTTGCGCAGCACAAGTCCTGTGGCTGTGACATTTACAAAATTGATAAGTCCCATAAAAAGAAGCATTATGCAAAGTGATGCCATAATTATACGGCTGGAGTTTATATAATCCTTTGCAGCGGCCAGCAGATCGGATTTGGCGGTAAGTGAAAGGATACGGGAGTCCGTAACAATTCCTCCGTAGGATCTGCCTGATGTGAACTGTGAATTGTACTGCTCCACCATATGATTTAATGTGTTTTTCACTGCCGGCTCTTTATCTTCATTAACATCAAGATTAATCAGGAATATGCCCGTATCTATATTCATATTTCGGATGCCTTCGTCTGTAGCAAGCAGATATATGATATTCCTGCCGTTCCAAGTCGTCTCCAGCTTTGGAAGTCCGTTTTTCTTGAAGTTCAGATACCCGCAGAATGTCATTTCACAGGTCCTGCTGCCGTCAGTATCGTATACCGTAAAAGGCAGTCCCACATACTCTCTGCTTTTTTCCGTTTCGACTTTGGAGAGCACATTGTAATGGAGCATTAAAGCGCCGGTCCCCTTTAGTACAGGGTCGGTGTCTATATACAGATTTTCTTTTTCGGCAAAGGCTTTAAGCTCTGCAAGATAAGCTTTGCTTACCTCCTGTACAACAAAATAAGACTTGCCATTGTCTTCGTCACTGAAACGAAGTTCGAAAGGCTTTGATTTTTTTGAAATACTGCCGTAGCCGCCGGTGGTTTTGATTACCTTTTCAACTCCGCTTATTTTAGTCATTCTCTCTGCCATATCCTCAGGGAAAAATCTGTATTCTTTGCTGTACTGATCCATTGTCAGGGTATCTATCATACTCATAATCTGAAAATCGTGATGCTCATAGGATATCTGATTTGTGGTGTCAATACCGTGGGAAACAGCAATCGCCGTCACAGAGATGCCAAGGCCTAGAGTCAGTGATATAACCGTAAGCCAGAACCTGCCGCGAAACCTGAAAATGTTTTTCCACGACATATTTATAATATCAAATCTGCCTGCTCCGGTGCTGCGGGTTGTGTGACTGTGTACCTTTTCAGTATATTTTACTGACTGGACAGGCGATATTCCTGCAAGCTTTCTGATGGCAAGGGCGGAGCTTAAAAAGCCGGCTAAAGCCCCGGAGGCCAGAGACAATATCAGTATATACGGATTAAAGGATATCATTGCAGAGGCGCTGCCGAGCCCGTGAAGATATATATCCGACAGAACCCCCGGCAGTATTACAAGGGTTATAACAAGCCCGGCAGCAGCTCCGATGGCGCAGCCGATTACAGTTGCCTTTCCCGTTTGCCTGAAAACAATTCTGTAAAGCTGCTTTTTTGTGGTTCCCATAGTCACCAGCAGGCCGTACTGGCGGACATCATGTCCTAAGGATATGTGCAGCACATTGAAAATGAGGAGGAGGGCAGATATAAATATGACAGCAGCCATAATATATGCCAGATCATAGCCTCCAGCAAGCTCGGTTACTGCCTGCATATTCATGGGATTGCCGCCGAAGAACTGCTGACTGTCATCACGCATTGTAACATCGTTATAAAGCATTTCTTCCACAGACTCACCTGAAATACTGTCCTCCTGCATTATCAGCAGGGTGGTGCAGTCGTCGATGTTTGTGGTAAGCGTGTCAAGATACTTTTGTGAAAAATATGCCGGAGGCATACTCATCACAGGGTCAACATACTCGGTAAAATAGCCGCACAGATAAAAGGTCTGCTCCTTTGATACGCCCTCGTCAAAATATATGGGGCAGGTGATTTTCATTCCAAGTTTGGGGGCTTTAATCCCTATGGCCTCAAGTGCCCTCACAGACATCATTATATCATCTGCCTTTTCAGGATAAACTCCGCAGATATCCGTATATGCGGGCACCTGTATGTTTTCCCATGCGCTTTTGTCAAGCACGGAACAGAGGAATTTGTCTGATACTCCAAAAGCCGTTTCCTTTCCGACCTCCTTTATATACGGCAGATTTTTTATCTGCTCATACTGCTTTTCGTCAGCCTGTTCAAGAGTTGTGCTTGCGGCAGTACCGGAGCTTCGCATATACAGCAGATAGTCCGCATTTATTTTTCCTGAGGTAATGCTGAATATGCAGAATATCATTACAACGGCAAGAGCGGTTGCGGCAATCAGTATGGTGTTTCTGCCTCTGTTGCTTTGGTACTGCCTTGCCGCAATCATTTTTATAACTTCCCTGTTGTTATTTCTCATCAGCGCCACCTGTGACCTTTCCGTCCTCTATGCGGATAATCCTGTCTGCCATCTGGGCGATTTCCTCGTTGTGAGTAACCACCACAATGGTCTGATGATATTTTACGGCGCAGGTTTTAAGAAGCCCTATAACCTCCATACCCGTTATTGAGTCAAGATTTCCCGTAGGCTCGTCGGCAAGTATGATTGCCGGCTTTGTGGACAGCGCCCTTGCGATTGCAACACGCTGCTGCTGACCGCCCGAAAGCATATACGGCATATTGCAGGTTTTATCCTCAAGTCCCAGACTTTTAATTATTTCGGCGATAAAAGGCTCGTCTGCCGAAACGCCGTCAAGGCGAAGCGGCAGGGTGATGTTTTCCCATACATTTAAATATGGAAGCAGGTTGTAGTTCTGAAATACGAACCCTATGTTTCTTCTGCGAAATACGGTAAGCTCCTCTGAGGACAGGCTGCCAAGCGGCTTGCTTCGTATTTGAACCTGCCCTGCTGTAGGCCGGTCAAGTCCGCCTATCATATTGAGAAAGGTTGTCTTGCCGCTGCCGGAGGAGCCGACAACAGCTATAAATTCACCTTCTGATACAGAAACAGAAACTCCGTCAAGAGCATAGACTTTGCCTGATGGAGTTTCATATATTTTTTTGAGCTTTTCTGTTGTTAATATATTCATAATAATTTACTCCCTTTTCTGATGATTTCTGTTTTGAATAAAATTCTAGCAGGGAGTTATTACAATCTGCTTACATTTTAAGAAACAGGAAGAAAAATATACATATCAAGTCCGTTTTCTTTTCGGCGCGCTTTCATAAAACCGCCGTGCAGCATCACAATCTGTCTTGATATATACAGGCCCAGGCCAAAGCCGGGCTGGCCGCTTGTGTTTTTCCCTCTGTAAAACCTTTTGAAAATACGGCTCTCCTCATCTTCGGATATTCCTGCGCCAAAGTCCGATACGACTATTCTGACATACATCTCATCTGCGGCGGCTTTGATAGCTATTGCGGAATTTTCAGGTGAATATTTAATGCTGTTGTCAATAAGGTTATATATGGCCTCTCCGAGCCAGCCTGCATCGTGAGGCGCGGATATTTCAGGCAGAGCCTCCAGCCTTATGTCTATATGCTTTGCCTCTGCGGCTCTGCTTGCCGTAAGAATGCTTTTTAGAATTGTATCTCTAAGAGAAACGCTTTCTTTTTTTATCTGTATAATTCTGTTTTCAAGCCGCGCCGTTTTTATAAAGCTTTCTGTCAGGAATTTAAGCTGCTGCTCCGATTTGCAGACAGCTTCAAGATAGTGACGCTGCGCATCATTTTCAAGAACGCCCGACAGAAGTTCCGTATAGCTTTCGAGATTGGCAAGAGGCATTCTCATCTGGTGAGCTATTTCTGCGATAAGTTCTTTTATCTGACTGTGCTCAAGAGCAGCCTGCTTTTCTCTTGCCCTGAGCATTTCATCAAGCCGGAAAAGCTGGTGAGTGATTTTTGAGGGCAGGGTGTCTGTGTATTCCGCAGGAGGTTCAAGAACTTCTCCGTTTAGTATCTTTTCAAGAGCAAGAGATATATTCTCTATTTCTTTTCTGCTGTTTTTCATGGCTATTCTCCAAAGGTGTATCCCAGACCGAATATATTTCTGATGTAGAGCGGGTGAGAAGGGTCAGGCTCTATTTTCTTTTTGAGTCTGTTAAGGGTGACGTTTACTGTATTGTCGTCTACAAAAACGCCGCGGGAGTCCCATACCTTTTCTAAAATCATATCTTTTGTTACGACTCTGCCGCGGTTTTGCGAAAGCAGCTCCAAAAGCTGATATTCCCGCGGTGTGAGTTTTACAGGGCTTCCTGCAAGCTGTACCTGTTTTTTATCATAGTCGATATACATATCCAGGTAGTGCAGTTCATTCCTGCTACCGCCGGTTCTTCGCAGCACTGCCTGAATGTGAGCCGCAAGCACAGGCATGGGAAACGGTTTTACAAGATAATCATCTGCGCCGCAGCCGAAAGCCCTGAGCATATCCTCCTCGCCGTCCTTTGCGGTAAGAAATATGACAGGAGTCTTACCGCGCACCATGCGGCATATTTCAATGCCGCTGCCGTCTGCAAGCCCTATGTCTGCCAGCAGCAGATCGGGGTGTTTATCTGCAAGAGCCATACCCTCTTCAAAAGAAAAAGCGCTGTCGGTAATGTATCCCAGTGTTTCAAGGTATGTGCACAGAGCCTCGTTAAGCAGCCTGTCATCTTCTATTATTCCGATACGTGTCATAAAATTTCGTTCCTTTGCATTGTTATATGCCGATTATATCATATCGGAATAATTAAAAAAACCCCGGGCTGCCGGGGCGTTTAGACGAAGCTGTCTGTTATGCGACTGCCTGACACAGACTATTCGTGTATTACGGCATCATCTGCGGTATAGCCGCCAAGGGAGTTTTCCTTGACCTGAATACATGCAAAGCTTATAGCCGAGTCATCTGCGGCGGAAAACTGTCTTTTGCAGGCAGGGGAGATGCGAAGCCAGTCGCCTGCGGCAAGCTCTACTGTTTCACCGTCTATAACTGCCTTGCCTCTGCCTGAAAGCACTGCGTAGATTTCTTCGTTTGTTTTGTGCGAGTGAACGAACGGAACTCCTGCGCCTGCCGGCAGATTGTTGATGCTGATTTCAGCTCCTGTCAGATTAAGAATATCGTGAAGCTCTGTTCTTGCGCCGTCTGCAACGTTTGTCTTATTGAAGTTAGCCATAATATATACCTCCTGAAAATTTGTTGTAACTTAAATTGATACAACGAGTATATACCTGTCCTGTTGTAATGTCAATGGTTACAACGAGAAAATTTAAAAAAATTTCCGCATACTGTGTTCTGTCAGTATGCGGGCTAAAGCTACATATTTATAAGTCTGTCCGTATCGTCTGCAATATCCTGTAATGTCACCGAGCTCATTTCACGCTCCATTGCCTGCTGGATACTGTCAAGCCGCCTGTCTAAAACAGAGTGGATATTTCTGCCGACAGGGCATCTGCTGTTTGGATTTTCGTGAAAATGAAACAGATTTCCGTTGTCTATACATTCGACTGCATTGTAGACATCAAGCAGGGTAATCTCATCAAGAGGCTTTTCTATATATGCGCCTCCGCTGCCTCTTTTAACATTTATAATGCCCGCTTTTTTGAGCTGCTGGAGCAGCCTGCGTATTACTACGGGATTGACGTTTACGCTTGAAGCGAGGAAATCGCTTGTAATCTTGTAATCCTCTTTGAATGTTTCTATACATATGAGTATGTGAACTGCAATTGTAAATCTGCTTGATATCTGCATAAAGCACCTCGTGGTTTAAAATAATAACAATATGATAGCACAAACAGACTTTAAATGCAAAAAAACAGGGCGTCTGATATTTTCAAAAGCCCTGCCTGCGCAAACCCTATAATTTTACAAGCTTTTCCGGATTTATATTTCTGCCGTTTTTTAAAACCTCAAAATGCAGATGAGCCTCATCACTGCATTCAAACAGCGCCGTATCGCCTATGCCCGATATAACCTGTCCCTGCTTTACCGTGTCGCCGGTTTCAACCATACTGTCGGTTGAAAGGTTGGAATAGACCGTACATATATCGTTTCCGTGGTCGATAACTATGGTTATTCCCATTGTGTCATCGGTAAAGACCTTTGTAACAGTGCCGTCTGCGACTGCCTTTACCTGAGCGTCAAGCTTGCCGCCGATGTCTATGCCTTTATGAACCATATACTGATCCAGTGTTTTTGAGTAAACTAATCCCTTGCCGGAATACCCTTTAAGTATATTTCCCTCAGCAGGGGCGATATACGCAGCTTCTGACTGTGATGTACTCTTTTTGGCCTGACCGCTGTCCACTACAGGAATTTGTGACGATGCAGCGCTTTCCTCCGGTTTTGTCTTTGCTGTTTCCTCAACACGCTTTGATGCATCAACCTCTTCACCTGCAGGCGCCTGCACCTTATTTATATTGGCCTTGAGCGTAAACACCGAAGCTAAAGCGATTACACAGAAACACAGAACAAGTGCTATGGCAGTCTTATCTTTTTTTCTGACCTTTTGTCTCATTGCTTTCACCTCCGTTAATATTATCGCCACCATATACAAATTTAATACTGACAATGCTTGTAATAAATTGAGGTTTCGAATATAATAAATAGTAACTGTACCCAGATACAAGCATTAAAAATCGAGGCTTACAGCAATTTACACATATGAAAGGAGAATTGAGATGGCAGAATATATAATGGCACAGGCAAACGGAAGAAAAATTCCAAAAGAGGATAAAATATTCGGAATAAGCACAAGAGCAAAGGCAATGATAGCAGAGAAGGGAAAGGAAAACGTAGTTAACGCTACAATAGGTGCGCTTCTTGATGACAGAGGAGATTTAATCGTAATGTCATCAGTTGTTGAGGAACTCAAAAAATTAAACCCTACGGATTTTGCGGAATATGCGCCTATAGGCGGAATTCCTGAATTCAAAAAAGCAATTCAGAAAGCGGCTTTCGGAAGCTTCGTTCCAAAGTGCTTTACAGAAGCTGTTGCAACACCGGGCGGCACAGGTTCAATCAGAAACACAGTATCAAACTATTCAAAGCCGGGAGATGCAGTACTTACGGCAGACTGGTTCTGGGCGCCTTACAACAGCATAGCGCAGGAGCAGGGCAGAACTCTTGAAACCTATGAGCTTTTAAACAAAGAGGGAGGCTTCAACAAAGAGGCGTTTGACGCCAAGGTAAACGGACTTCTTGCAAAGCAGGACTCTCTTGTTATACTGCTCAACACACCGGCTCACAACCCTACAGGATACTCGCTTACACTTTCCGACTGGGACAAAGTAATCGAAACACTTTCATCAGCAGGCAGCGACAAAAAAATAACTCTGTTTGTTGATATTGCATATATAGATTTTGCAGGTGATGAAGAGGAATACAGACAATTCCTGCCTAAGCTTGAGGAGCTTCCTGCAAACGTGCTTCCTGTACTTGGCTACAGCGCATCAAAGACTTTCACACTTTACGGAATGAGATGCGGAGCTATGATATGTATGGCAAAGACAGCGGAAATTGCGGCTGAATTCAAACAGGTATGCGAATTCTCTGCAAGAGCTACATGGTCAAACAGCACAAGAGCAGCCCAGAAAGTTATAGCTAACATATATGAGGATGAGAAGCTGCTTGCCAGGGTAAACGAAGAAAGAAAACAGTACAGAGATATGCTGGTGGCAAGAGGCAGAGCCTTTGAAAAATCAGCAAAGGAGGCAGGTCTTGAAATCGTGCCTTTTGACTCGGGTTTCTTCGCATCAATACCTTGCCCTAATCCTGATGAAATCAGCAGAAAGCTTGAAAAAGAGGGTATTTTCATAGTTCCTCTTGCAAAGGGCCTGAGAGTGTCGGTTGCATCTATATCAGAAGAAAGATGCGCAGCAATTCCGTTTAAAATTGCAGAAGCAATGAAATAAATTAAAGAAAAAAAGGTGGAAAAATGTTTAAAAGCGTAAAAGATGTAAGAGCATACTGCGAAAAAAACAAAATCGAAATGATCGATTTTAAAATGATTGACATCAACGGAAGATGGCGTCATCTTGCATTCCCGTGGAAACGACTTACTGAGGACACAATGAAATACGGTATAGGTTTTGACGGCTCCAATTACGGATATGCGGCAGTTGAGAAATCCGATATGGTATTTATACCGGACCTTTCGACAGCGGTTATTGATCCGTTTATGGATATACCGACAATTACAATGATGGGCGATGTAATGATTATAGATCTGCCCGAAAACAGACCTTTTGACCAGTATCCGAGAAACGTTGCGGCTGCAGCGCAGGAGTATATGAGGTCAGAGGGCATAGCAGACGAGATGATTATCGGACCTGAATTTGAATTCTATCTGTTTGACAGAGTAAGCTATGAAACCAAGACGCAGACTGCGGGTTTTGAGGTTGATACAAGATATGCGGAATGGAATTCAGGCGAGTATGACAACAATATGGGGTATCAGGTACCTGTAAAGGGCGGATATCATGTTGACATTCCTCACGATACAACCTACGGACTCAGAAGCCATATATGTATGCTTTTAGAGGACTGGGGCGTTGGAGTCAAATATCACCATCACGAGGTAGGCGGACCGGGACAGGTTGAAATCGAGGTTGAGCTTGGACCTATGCTTGATATGGCAGACAAGACAATGATTGCAAAGTATGTAATCAAGAATGCCGCTGCGCAGGCAGGCAAAACAGCAACGCTTATGCCAAAGCCTATATATAACGAGGCAGGCTCCGGCATGCATGTGCATATGCATCTTTTCAAAAAAGGCAAGCCTTTATTCTATGATAAGAACGGTTACTCGCAGCTTAGCGATACGGCCATGTACTTCATAGGAGGACTTCTCAAGCACGCGGCTTCTCTGTGCGCATTCACAGACCCGTCAACAAATTCATACAAAAGACTTGTTCCGGGATTTGAGGCTCCTGTGACAATAGGATTTGCCACAGCCAACAGAAGCTCGGTTATAAGGATACCGGCATATGCCAAATCTCCTGAAAACAAGAGATTTGAGCTTAGAAACCCTGACGGCACATGCAATCCGTATTATGCCTATGCGGCAATACTTATGGCGGGTATTGACGGTATCAGGAATAAAATCGACCCTGTCAAAGAGGGCTGGGGACCGTATGACTTCAATCTTTATAATCTGACAGACGAGGAAAAGGCAAAGATACAGGGACTTCCGAAGACTCTTGATGAAGCGCTTTTAGCACTTGACGAGGACCACGATTACCTTACAGCAGGCGGAGTATTTCCTGTTGAACTGATTAAGATATGGAGAGAAAACAAGCAGAAAGAAGCTGACTATATCAATTCAATTCCGTCATCGGCAGAGTATGAGAAGTATTATGACCTGTAGAGTTAATTTCAGATAGTATGAACAGTATCCAGAGGGAGCGATGCGCTTCCTCTGAATTTTTGTGATAACATAGGTGTGAAACAGTGATTTGTGCTTGACTTTTAACAAAAATAATATAGACTAATACTATAGGTGAGTTGCTTCTCACCTTATTAAATTAATAAAAACGGTGATGAAGAGGAGTAGTAATAAGGGCGCCTTACAGAGAGTGGAGTCTACAGGCTGAGAGCTTCGCAGGAATGTGTATTACGAAGGTTGCTTCTGAGTTTTGCGATAAATGAGTGTCTGCATATATGATATGCAGGAACAAAGGTGGTACCGCGGAAATATTTCGTCCTTTGCAGCCGGTCTGCAGAGGGCGTTCTTGTATCTGCAGAAAGGCAGAACACACTATTTTAACAAGGAGATATATCGAATGGAAAAAAACTTGGCAAAAACATATAATCCTAAGGATTTTGAAGACAGAATTTATGAGATGTGGGAGCAGAAAGGCGCTTTCAGAGCAGCGGTGGACAAGAATAAGAAACCGTACACTATCGTAATGCCGCCTCCAAACATTACAGGCCAGCTTCATATGGGACATGCACTTGATCAGACACTGCAGGACGTTTTGACAAGATGGAAGAGAATGCAGGGCTACAGCGCGCTGTGGCTTCCGGGATCAGACCACGCAAGCATAGCCACAGAGGTTAAGGTTGTAGACAAAATCAGAGCAGAGGAAGGCCTCGAAAAAGAAGATCTGGGCAGAGAAGAATTTCTCAAGAGAGCATGGGCATGGAAAGAAGAATACGGCGGAAGAATTACAAAACAGTGCCGTAAGCTGGGCGACTCCTGCGACTGGGAAAGAGAACGCTTTACAATGGACGAGGGCTGCAACCGCGCAGTAAGAACTCTGTTTGTACAGCTTTACGAAAAAGGCCTTATATACAGAGGAAACCGCCTTATAAACTGGTGTCCTCAGTGCGGCACATCATTATCTGATGCCGAGGTAGAGCATGAGGACAAAAACGGCAAGTACTGGTATTTCAGATACGATGCGGCAGAAGAAGGCGGAGAGCCTATGGTAGTCGCAACATCAAGACCTGAAACAATGTTCGGCGATGTGGCTATAGCAGTACACCCTGATGACGAAAGATACAAGGATATGGTAGGCAAAAAAGTAATACTTCCGCTGGTGGGAACAGAAATTCCTATCATAGCTGACCCTTATCCGGATCCCGAAAAAGGAACAGGAGCAGTAAAAATAACTCCTGCACATGACCCTAACGACTTTGAGGTAGGACAGAGACACAACCTCGATATGCCTTGCTGCATCAACCTTGATGCCACAATGAATGAGCTTGCGGGCAAATACGAGGGTATGGACAGATACGAATGCCGTAAGGCGTGGGTTGAAGATCTTGACAAGGCAGGATTTTTAGTAAAGACAGAAGAAAAAGTAATCCCTATGGGAGAATGCTACAGATGTCATACTACAGTTGAGTCAATGCTGTCAGACCAGTGGTTTGTTGCAATGGAAGAGCTTGCAAAGCCTGCTATTGAAGCAGCTAAAAAAGGCGACTTAAAGCATGTGCCTGAAAGATTTGAAAAAATATATCTTCACTGGCTTGAGGAAATCAGAGACTGGTGTATTTCAAGACAGCTTTGGTGGGGACACAGAATTCCTGCATACTACTGCCAGGACTGCGGCGAGCTAATGGTATGCCTCGACGAGCCTCACAAGTGCACTAAATGCGGCAGCACCAACATTAAGCAGGACGAGGATGTGCTAGACACATGGTTCTCATCTGCACTGTGGCCGTTCTCAACACTGGGCTGGCCGGACAAGACAGAGGATCTTGACTACTTCTATCCTACAGATGTACTCGTAACAGGATATGACATAATATTCTTCTGGGTAGTAAGAATGGTATTCTCGGCGCTTGAAACTATGGGCGAAGTACCTTTCAAATATGTATATGTTCACGGTCTTGTAAGAGATGCCGAGGGCCGCAAAATGAGTAAATCCCTCGGAAACGGCATAGATCCGCTTGAAATAATCGACCAGTACGGCGCTGATGCCCTCAGATTTATGCTTACAACAGGTATCACACCGGGTAACGATATGAGATTTAAGACTGACAAGCTTGAGTCCTCAAGAAACTTTGCAAACAAGCTGTGGAACGCCTCAAGATTTGTTATTATGAACCTGCAGAACGAAGACGGCAGCTTTAAGGATATAGCTGACGGAGATATTTCACAGATGGCCTTAAAAGATGAGGACAAGTGGATGCTCTCAAGAGTAAATGAAGCTGTTAAATACGTTACGGCGGCAATGGACAGATTTGACCTTGCCCTTGCGGGACAGAAAGTATACGATGTAATCTGGAATGAGTACTGTGACTGGTATATCGAAATCGTTAAAGGCAGACTGTACGGTGACGATGAGGCGGACAAAAAAGTCTCAAGATTTGTACTCGTAAGAGCATTAAAGGATATGCTTTCACTGCTTCACCCGTTTATGCCGTTTATAACCGAGGAAATCTGGAGCTACCTGCCTCAGGGAGAAATAAAGGCGGACAATCCTGAAAACTTCCTGATTAAATCAAGCTGGCCGGTTTATGATGAGGCTCTTACTTTTGAAGCCGAAACAGCAAGACTTGAGCTTGCAATGGAAGCTATCAGAGCAATCAGAAACATCAGAGCTGAAGCGGACGCAGCGCCGTCAAAGAAGCTCAGAGCTGTAATATATGCAGATGCGGCAGATATGGATTTTGTTAAATCAGCTGAAAGATATATCAAGGGAATGGCGAACATCACAGAGATAGAATTTATCACAGATAAATCAGAGGTTCCCGAAGATGTAATGTCAGCGGTAATTGCGGCGGCTGAAATATATATTCCGTCAGACGATCTGCTTGACTACAAGGCAGAGTTTGAAAGACTCACAAAAGAAAAGAAAAAACTTGAGGGCGAAGTGGCAAGAGTTACAGGCAAGCTTTCAAATGAGGGCTTTGTAAGCAAGGCTCCTGAAAAAGTAATCGCAGCCGAAAAAGAGAAAAAGGTTATGTATGAGGATATGCTTGCAAAGGTAACCGAAAGACTTGCTATGGTAGAAAAGAAATTATAATGAGCGCAATAGACAGAATAGAAGAATTTAATAAATTCGGCAGTATATTGGGACTTGAAAGAATGAGCGTGCTTATGGAGCTTCTTGGGAACCCTCAGGAAGTTCTTAAGTGTATTCATGTTGCAGGGACTAACGGCAAGGGCTCATGCTGCAGATATATATATGAAGCCCTTCTGGCAAACGGATACAGGGCAGGGCTTTACACCTCACCGTTTATAGAGGTGTTCAATGAGAGAATACAGCTTGACGGCAGCTATATATCCGATGCGGAGCTTGAAAAATATACAGCAATTGTCCTTGAAACTGTTGAAAAAATGATAGAAATGGGATATGATTCTCCTACAGAGTTTGAAGTCATAACAGCAGTTGCATTTGTATACTTCAAGGAAGCGGGTGCAGACTTTGCAGTGCTTGAGGTGGGACTTGGAGGCAGAGGCGATTCAACCAATATAATTAAGAAGCCTCTTGTCAGCATCATAACCTCAATATCGCTTGATCATACAGACAGACTGGGAGATACAATAGAGCAGATAGCTGCCGAAAAGGCAGGCATAATCAAACCGGAAGTTCCGGTTATATCAAATGTGTCGGATCCTGCGGCAGCGAAGGTTATAGCAGGAGAGGCATACAGACAGGGCTGCCTGTTTACGGATGCATCCGGGATAAAGCCTAAATATATGTCGGAGCATTTGGGAGGTTCTGCCGTTGATCTTGAGATAATGGGGACAGACTACAGCGGAGTTGAGATTTCTATGACGGGGGAGCATCAGATAAGCAATCTGACAGCGGCTCTTGCGGCCATAGAGCTTTTGAGGAAGCAGAGAATAATTAAGATAAACCGCAGCGACCTGTACAGAGGCCTCAAAAAAGCCGTACAGATAGGACGCTTTGAGATAATATCAGAGAAACCGTATATAATACTTGACGGAGCGCACAACGAAGCAGGAGCCGGGGCGCTGGCAGACACTATGACGAAATACTTCGGCAGAAGCAGAGTGCTTATGGTCTGCGGTATACTTGCCGACAAGGATGCAGACGGAATTCTTGACAACTTTACACGCATAGCTTCAAACTTTATTGCCTGCGAGCCTGTAAGCGACAGGAAGCTTGATGCGGGCAGCCTGCAGGCAAAAATACAGAAGCGCTTATGTGACTGCACAGTGGCAGCCTCACCGGAAGAGGCGGTGGCTTTAGCAGAGAGTATGAAAGGTGACTACGATGCGGTTTTATATGCGGGATCGTTATACCTGATTGGGGAAATAAGGAGGATTATCGGCAATGAGCGGAATGAAACAAAAAAAGGTACTTCTGTTTTATAATCCGTTTTCGGGAAACGGAATGTTTAAAAACAATCTGGACCATATTATAGAGAGGTATCAGAAAGAGGGCTATCTTGTAATACCGGTAAGAGCAGAAAAAGGCAAAATATTAAATGAGCTTTTGCCTGAGATTAATCAGGAGGAATACAGACAGGTTATTGTTGCAGGCGGCGACGGCACTATCAACATATGTGTCAATGCGCTTCTCAAAAACAATATAGACCTGCCTATAGCTATTTTCCCGTCGGGTACGGCAAATGACTTTGCTTCGTACTTCGAGATGCCTGAAACCATAGATGCCATGATAGATGTGGCGCTGGGCGATTATCAGGTGCCTGTTGATGTTGGCATAGTGAACGGCAAATACTTCATCAATGTTGCCGCTATGGGCAATATGGTTGACGTGAGCCAGAAAACAGACCCTGTGCTCAAGAATACTCTGGGAAGATTTGCTTACTATCTCAAGGGCGCATCCGAAGTTACAGAGCTTAAGCCTATAGATGTAAAGCTGACAACGCCTGATAATATTTATGAAGAGGAAATGTTCTTTATGATAGTAATGAACGGTACTTCGGCAGGCGGATTTAAAAATGTTTCACCGGACAGTGAAATAAATGACGGACTGTTAAATGTAATACTGTTCCGCAAGATGCCTATACTTGAAATGGTTCCTCTGGGAATTAAAGTTCTTCAGGGCGTGCATCTTGACGACCACAGAGTTCTTACCTTCAAGACAGACAGACTTCTGATAGAGTCGGAGGTGGATATACCGACAGACGTTGACGGAGAGCACGGCGAGAAACTGCCTTTGGATTTCTCTGTGCTGCATGATAAAATCAGAGTATTTGTAACCAAAGCGGAGCGTGATTACCATGAAAGATTTAAAAATAGCGGAAACTAAAGACTATGACAGGCTTGTGCCCATGTTTATAGCAAACAGGCTTGAGTTCAGCGAAGATGAGCCTGTGCCCACAGATATAGTCAAGTGCTGGCAGCTTACAGATGAGGCAGGAAACCTGCAGGGCGGAGCGGTGCTTGCTCTGCGCGAGGGAGAGTTTATCGTTGACGGAATAGCTGTAAACGAGCCTTACCGTAAAACAGGAGCCGGAGCAGAGCTTCTGGACTGCATTACAGATGAAACACTAAAGAGAGGCGGTAGCAGCATATTTCTTGTTGCAAGAGCGCCGGGCTTTTTCAGAAAATCCGGCTTTGTCACCATTGAGAGAGATGAAGCCCCTCAGTTCTTTGAATGCTTTACCTGTCCCCAGTACGGTACAGAGTGCCGGCCAGAGGTTATGAGGCTTGATATTAAATAGTATGAATAAAACAGATCCTTTCTAATAAAATGTAACATACACTTTTATTGGGGAGGATTTTTTAATGGAGAGGCTGGAAACAAATATTGCCGTTCTGACAGGCGAGGTTACGGGAGAACTCATATTGAGTCATAAGACATATGGTGAAACCTTTTACCAGCTGGAATTGTCCATTGACAGAAGAAGCGGCTACAGAGATGCAATTAATATAATGATTTCAGACAGGCTGCTTTTTGACAAGACTTTAAACAAAGGCGATATGCTTCATATAAACGGGCAGGTGAGAACCTACAATACAGCGGTAAACGGAAAAAACAGGCTCAACGTTGTTGTATTTGCAAGAGAACTTGAGGTGCTTGAGGATATAGAGTATTACCAGAATGAAATATATCTTGAAGGCTATATCTGCAAACCGCCGATTAAGAGAACCTCGCCGCTGGGCAGGGAAATATGCGACATTATGCTGGCTGTCAACAGAATGTACAACAAATCCGATTACATACCCTGCATCGCATGGGGCAGAAACGCTTCCTATGCGGCTGCCATGGAGGTTGGAGAAAAAATCTGCATAGAGGGCCGTATCCAGTCAAGGCAGTACAACAAAAAGGACAGCGAGGGAAATGTGACGGTACATACAGCATATGAGGTGTCTGTAATTAAAATAGACGAGGCAGAGCAGGCTGACAAAGATGAAATTATATAATTTAACGGCTTGAAAAAAATATAACAGTAATTTATAATTTAATTTATTAGAGCCATAAGCAAAAGACAAAGAAAGGTAACACAGCGCACAGGCTGTGCAGGTAGAATATGTATTCAATCGAAGAAATAATAAAAACAGACAGTGAAATAGCAGAAGCTATAGAAGCCGAGGTTGCAAGACAGAATTCCCATATTGAGCTTATTGCCTCAGAAAACTGGGTAAGCAAGGCTGTTATGGCAGCAATGGGTTCACCGTTTACAAACAAATATGCCGAAGGTTATCCGGGTAAAAGATATTACGGTGGCTGCGAGTGCGTTGATGTGGCCGAAAATCTGGCTATAGAGAGAGCAAAGAAGCTCTTTGGCTGTGAATATGTCAATGTGCAGCCTCATTCGGGAGCGCAGGCAAATATGGCAGTATTCTTTGCGGTATTAAAGCCGGGAGATACTTTCATGGGTATGAACCTTTCAGACGGCGGACACCTTTCACACGGAAGCAAGGTTAATATGTCAGGTAAATATTTCAACCCGGTTGCATACGGTGTTGATGAGAACGGATTTATAGATTATGATCAGGTGCGTCAGATTGCACTTGAATGCAAGCCTAAGATGATAGTTTGCGGAGCAAGCGCATACTGCAGAGCTATTGACTTCAAAAGACTCAGAGAGATTGCAGACGAGGTTGGAGCTTATCTGATGGCTGATATTGCGCATATAGCAGGACTGGTTGCAGCAGGACTTCACCAGAGCCCGATAGAATATGCACATATAACTACAACCACTACTCACAAGACTCTCAGAGGACCGAGAGGCGGTATGATCATGAGCAGTCAGGCTGTTGCCGATGAGCTTAAATTAAACAAAGCGGTGTTCCCGGGAATACAGGGCGGTCCTCTTATGCACGTTATAGCTGCAAAGGCGGTATGCTTCAAGGAAGCGCTGCAGCCTGAGTTCAAGGTGTATCAACAGAATATCGTTGCCAACGCAAAGGCGCTAAGCGATGGTCTTATCAAGAGAGGAATATCAATAGTATCCGGAGGAACTGACACACATCTGATGCTGGTTGACCTTGTTAATACAGGTATTACAGGCAAGGAGATGGAGGCTCTGCTTGAAGAGGCAAACATCACCTGCAACAAGAATACTATTCCAAATGACCCTCAGTCACCTAACGTTACAAGCGGTGTCAGACTTGGAACTGCAGCCGTAACCTCAAGAGGCATGAATACAGAGGATATGGACAAACTGGCAGAGGCAATCTCACTTGTAATCAAAGATGCGGACAGCAGAGAGAAAGCAAAGCAGATAGTTGCAGAGCTTACAGCTAAATATCCGCTTAACGCATAGCGACAGACACAAGATAAAGAATATCAAAAAGGCATATCGCAGAGGTATGTCTTTTTTGCTGCTTTTCAATAAAGAGTGCTGTAATATACAGACTGGCAGAAGAACGATATATCATTCCATACAGCAATATATATCAGGATATGTAAGGTAGAATTATAGCTGTGCCTATATTTCTCGAAACTTATACAAAAAACTTTTAACGAAAATCACCTCTGATTGTTTCCCTGCAGCTATTAAAATTTCAAGGCGCAACGTAATTTTAAAAAAAGAATTGACGGTAAAAACGAGGTGTAGTAAAATGGTAGCATAGACAATTTATGAAAACGCACAGATAGGCCGTTTAGGTTGAATTAAGTTTCAACTTAAGCGGTTTTTACTGTGCGTTTTTTGCTTTCTAAAAAATTAAATAGGAGGACAAACAAATGGAAGCAAAAAAGGCAAAAGTAAACAGAGAATTTAAAGACGGTATGTTCAGGACTCTGTTTAACGACAAAGAAAAAATGTTAGAGCTCTACAATGCGGTAAGTGATGAGCAAATGGGAAAGGAGGCTATAGATGATATTGAAACACTTACAATTGAAACGCCACTCTACATCGGCAGCAGGAATGACCTTGCTTTTTTAATTGACGGCAAGTCTAGCCGTAGAGTGCCACACGCTAAAGCGTTGCACTCTTGACAGAGGACTTACCAGCAGCTCATACTTCGCTGGGTCAAGTCTCCCTGTTCTTTTGTGAACAGCAGTCAACCAGATCGGGAAATATGGCGCTTAGACTGTCATCGTATTTTGGCAAGACTTTAGATATGATGTTTGGTTCTGAAATATACGGAACAAGGAAACTGATGATGGCTCCGCCTTCTTTCTTTGTTCTTATCTTCGGAGATAAAGATACACCGGAGCTGCAGGTAGAGCCGCTTTCGAAACACTATACAGAAAAACCGCCGAAAAATTCAATGGAATTAGTGGTAAACGTATATAATATATGTTATTCTGAAGATAACAAAATACTGAAAAGAAGCAAGACCCTTAGAGAATACAGTAAGTTCATATCATTTGTGAATGAATATCTTGACAGGGAAATGAGCCTTGAGGAAGCAGTGGCATCTTCGGTAAAAAGGGCAAAAGAAGAGGGTATTCTTGTGGATTTTCTTAATAAGTATGCAACGGAGGTCGAAGGTATGCTTACAGGAATAACAGTAGAGAAGTACGGAGAGGTTATGAAGAAAGAAGGCTTTGAAGATGGCAGAGCAGCGGGTCTTGAACAGGGCAGAAGCGAAGGTATCGCTCAAGGCGAGGCTTCCGGCAGAGCAGAGCGTGAGATTGAGATGGCTAAGGCCTTAAAGGCTAAAGGAGTCAGTATTGATATCATAGCTGAAACTTCGGGACTGCCTAAAGAGGAAATAGAACAATTGTAATTACCTTGGTCAGGGTGTTTCTCCCGAGAGGCCTATCAGCAGTGAACTGAACTGCGGTGCGCCGGTTTGTATTGACCTGCGTTAATTAAAAATCGGGATTAGGGTGTATTTCTTTTGGAATGCACCTTTTTAAGTACATTGATTATGATATTATATTTACAGCAGCCGGAACAGACAGGGTGATAAGAGGCGTGTAGAGGCGTATGATTGTAAATTTCCTGAGAGATGAGGCTAAACGCCGAAAATTGTAACACAATGTCACATAAACCGGCAGATGATTAATATTGTCCGGGTAATGAGGAGGTTTGTTATGTATGAATATGATGACAAGAGAGGGGATTGTGAGGATAATATCCTGATTAATGTAGAGATTGAGGATGAAGCAGAGGCCAAAAAGGAGCAGGACGATGAGGATTTGTTTGATCTGTTTATACTGAATGAGTTTTTTGATCTGTAGGGATAGGGAAACAACTGGAACAATGAGGGTAAAAACTTGAATATTTTAGTATATAGGGGTATAATGTGTGTGAATATTTTGTAAAAGGTAATGTTTGAGTTGAAAAGGTGATACGGTTAGGATATTTGCTGAAGTGGAGCAAGATATCATAGATGGTATAATTAAGATTCTTAAACATATTGAGGAGAAGTGGAATGGCTAAAAACAATAGTACAGATATAGGATTTGAAAAACAAATATGGGATGCTGCCTGTGTTCTGTGGGGACATATACCTGCAGCTGAATACAGAAAAATAATAGTAGGCCTTATATTCTTAAGATACATATCAAATGCATTTGAGAAAAAATATAATGAACTGGTTGCAGAAGGTGATGGCTTTGAAGATGAGAGAGATGCTTATATAGCAGACAATATATTTTTTGTGCCTGAAGAGGCAAGATGGTCAGTTATTGCAGCCGCAGCTCATACACAGGAAATAGGAAAAACTATTGATGATGCAATGCGGGCAATTGAAGCCGAAAACAAAACCTTAAAAAACGTTTTGCCTAAAAATTATGCGAGTCCGGATTTGGACAAAAGAATACTTGGAGAAGTCGTGGATCTGTTTACTAACCTTGATATGGACGATACAGAAGAAAACAGAGATATATTAGGAAGAACATATGAATACTGTATTGCGCAATTTGCCGCATACGAAGGTGTTAAAGGCGGAGAATTCTATACTCCTGCCAGTATTGTAAAAACCATAGTCGAGATACTTAAACCATTTGAGAATTGCAGAGTTTATGATCCCTGCTGCGGCTCAGGAGGTATGTTTGTACAGTCGGTTAAATTTATACAGGCTCACAGCGGTAACAGAAACAATATCTCAGTTTATGGGCAGGAATCAAATGCTGACACATGGAAAATGGCTAAGATGAATATGGCTATAAGGGGCATTGATGCAGACTTTGGCCCAAATCAGGCAGATACTTTTTTCAATGATTTGCATAAGACCTTAAAAGCGGACTTTATTATGGCTAATCCGCCGTTTAATCTTTCAAACTGGGGACAGGACAAACTGCTTGATGATGTGAGATGGAAGTATGGGACTCCACCATCAGGCAATGCCAACTATGCGTGGATTCAGCATATGATCCATCATCTTGCGCCTAATGGCAAAATAGGACTTGTTCTTGCTAATGGTGCATTGTCTACACAGTCAAGCGGAGAAGGTGAAATCAGAAAAAGAATAATAGAAGATGATTTAATAGAAGGTATTGTTGCGATGCCGACACAGCTTTTCTACAGTGTTACTATATCTGTAACTCTTTGGTTTATAAGTAAGAATAAAAAACAAAAGGGTAAGACCTTGTTTATTGATGCCAGAGAAATGGGCAAGATGGTAGACCGTAAGCACAGGGACTTACCAGATGAGGATATAAGTCTTCTTGCCGAAACCTTTTCTGCTTTTCAGGAAGGAACTTTGGAAGAAAAGAAAGGTTTCAGCAAAATAGCAACGATTGAGGAAATAGCAAAGCAGGATTATATTCTTACTCCAGGAAGATATGTAGGAATAAAGGAGCAGGAAGATGATGGGGAACCATTTGAGGAGAAAATGGCAAGACTTACATCGGAGCTGTCAGGATTGTTTGAGAAATCACACGAACTAGAAGCAGAGATACGCAAGAACTTGGGGGCAATAGGGTATGAAATCTGATCTTTCAACGATATGTACATATGTTACTGATAAAATAACGGTTGATAAATTAACCGTAGATAATTATATATCAACAGAAAATATGTTGCCTAATAAATGTGGAGTGGTAAAAGCCAGTTCGCTTCCACAAGTAAAGCAGGTAACCCATTATAAAAAAGGCGATGTACTAGTGTCTAATATAAGACCTTATTTTAAGAAAATTTGGCTTGCAACAAATGAAGGCGGATGTTCAAACGATGTTTTAGTAATGCGTGCTAGGAAAGACATTGAAACTTCTTTTTTGTATTATGTTTTATCTGAAGATGATTTCTTTGAGTATTCAACAGTAACTGGAAAGGGAACAAAAATGCCTCGTGGGGATAAAACCGCAATAATGAAGTATCAAGTTCCAATAATAGCTCTTGAAGAACAGCGAAAAATTGTTGGCTTACTAAATAAGTTAGATAAGAAGATTAATATTAATAAAGAAATAAACGATAATTTAGCGGCTTAGATCTGAATATCTGTGACATCAATTTCGCCGGACATCAGCTTAGGGAGAAGCACATTCCTAAGAGCCGCAAGTCTATTGCTTTCTTCCTGATTAGAGACAATGGCATCAGTCATGGGCGCAACAAGGGTATTGAAACGATCCAAAGTCTCATCGTCAGGCAAGAGTAGCTCCAGTGCCTTAACACGTTCTCTGGGCAGCTCTGTCTGTCCAGTGCTTCCTGTATGAAGGGATTCAATTTCTCTTTCATGGAGAATACCCCAAAGCCCAATATAGAAGATTAGATTTTCTTTTATAGGTCTGACAATCGTTACATGGGAATCAACTGTGAGATTTTGAGGTTGAAACCAAACCTGTGCTGTACGTCCTAAAGTTCCATCTCCAGTCGAGTTGATTAACAGATCGCCAAAGCGGAGCCACTTTTCGTTAATTGCTTTTGGTGTATGTGCTCGTGCCAAAGAAAGATCAATCATGTGATTTCGAATACACTTTTGATTGATTACCATTTGGGCGGAGCCATCAGAATATTTGGGCGCAATTCCACGGCTTATAAGCGATGTGATGTCTTCCAAGTTGACATTTTTCCATTCTTTTGGTTCAACGCTATCGAATGGACTGTGCTCAACAAACCATAACTTGAAAAGTGCTTGCGCTTGCTGTTGTAAATTATCGTTTAATTAATTAATTAAAGTTGCACGAGGAGGATGATTTATGAAATATGTAGCCTTTTTAGACATATTAGGATTTAAAGAAAAGCTAAAAGAGCTTGATCATAATGGAATAAGTGAATATATTTCAGATTTTTCAAGTGTTGTGTATAATGAATGGGAAAACTCAGAGTATAAGAAGTTGCAAGGATATATAGTAAGTGATTCTTTTGTGATAAATTCTACAGATGCGTCAGAAGAAAGCTTAGAAGAACTACTTGGTTTAGTAAAAAGGATCTGCGAGCAGGAATTTGCTAAAAATGGCATACTGCTCAGGGGTGGTATTGCAAAGGGCGACTTTGATAAACTTGAAGCTAAAGAATTGTCTACATTGCGCAAAGGACTTATAGTGGGACAGGCTTATGTTGATGCATATTTGCTTGAAGGAAGTGCAAAGCTAATTGGTATTTCCTTGAGCAAGGAGGTATATGAAGATGTTAATAATATAGGACAATTCTGTTCCGATTTGTTTAAGGAAACATTGGATGGCTCATCAATATATGTTTTCAGGTATTTAACTATTGATTTCCTCCTGAATAGAGAAAATCTAAAGAAATTTGTTAAATTAGCTACTGGAGCCAACTGGAAACCGCATTATTATAATGCTATATATTTTGCTTTTAGGAAAGAAAGTAGAGAAAATACTGTAGGTTTGATTTTTTCAAATATTATAGAGGAAATAAAGAAAAATTCTCCTAATAATAATTGGAGAAAAATAGACGATTTTATAAAGGGTGCTTTTGCTCATGGAGTTATTCCGGAATTTCAAATGCGGTTTCTTAAATACATAAGAGCTAGTTTAAAATGATTGTTTTGCTCTTACCAACGGCAAGAGCTGAATAAACAGGAGCTGCCGTTGATAGTCGTTTTCCTGATAAGATAGGAGATATGATTATGAAGCAGCAATTGATTAATAACATTATGCAGCAGATGTTAAAGACTCTGAACAATGCACAGTCTATAGAATTACAAAGGGTTTTACATCAGGAATTAGCTAAAGTAGAGTTTGTTGGATATGAATGTTCTAACGGAGAAATAGCCTACAACAATGATGAATTAGTAGATGTATTTTTAGCAGCTAAAAGAATAGAGGGTTGTTCTGAGAAGTCTTTAAAATACTATAAAACGACTATAGATACCATGATTAGTGCTGTTAAAAAGCGCATTCAGGAGATAGATACGAATGATCTCAGAACATATTTGACGGAATACCAGAGAGCAAAAAACTTGAGTAAGGTGACGATTGATAATATAAGGCGTATTTTATCCAGCTTTTTTTCGTGGCTTGAAGATGAGGACTATATACTGAAAAGCCCTGTTAGAAGAATACATAAGGTTAAATCAATTTCAACGATTAAGGAAACTTATACAGATGAAATGCTTGAGATAATGAGAGATAAATGTGACAATCTCAGAGATTTAGCCTTGATTGATATATTAGCTTCTACTGGAATAAGGGTAGGAGAACTGGTATTACTTAATATAGAGGATATAAATTTTATTGAAAGAGAATGTGTTGTACTTGGTAAAGGTAATAAGGAACGCATAGTGTATTTTGATGCCAGAACTAAAATACATTTGCAGAATTATTTAGAGAGCAGGACTGATGATAATCATGCCTTGTTCACGTCGCTGAAAGCTCCTTATAATCGACTTAAAATAGGTGGAGTTGAGAGTAGATTAAGGGAATTAGGAAAGAAGCTTAATATACATAAAGTACACCCACATAAGTTTAGAAGAACACTTGCTACAAAAGCAATTGATAAAGGTATGCCCGTAGAACAGTTACAAAGACTGCTAGGGCATCAAAGGATAGATACAACAATGCAGTATGCAATGGTTAAACAAAGTAATGTTAAACTGGCACATAAGAAATATATAGGATAGAGAGGATAATTGCTATGGCTGAATGGAAGGAAGTACGTCTTGGAGATGTTGCATGTACAAATAAAAGAACTTATTCTCCAAAAGAAGGATGGGAATTTGTGAATTACTTAGATACTAGTAATATTACAAGAAATAGGATTAATGAGGTTCAACATATTATAACTTCAATAGATAAATTACCGAGTAGAGCAAGGAGAAAAGTTTGCCTAAATAGTATTGTCTATTCTACCGTAAGACCAAATCAACTGCACTATGGTATTATAAAAAAACAACCAGATAATTTTTTAGTATCAACAGGATTTACAGTAATTGATGTAGATAGTGATAAGGCAAACCCAGACTTTATATATTATGTTTTGACTCGAACAGATATTACTGAGAGGTTGCAGGCCATTGCTGAACAGAGTGTATCAGCATATCCTTCAATTAAGCCATCGGATATAGAAAATTTGATATTTGAGCTTCCTGATAAAAACACACAGGAGAAAATTGTATCAATACTTGGTTCAATAGATAGGAAAATAGAAGCGAATCTTGCAATAAACGATAATTTAGAGCAACAAGCGCAGGCTTTGTTCAAAGAATGGTTTATTGACAATCCTGAGAACGTCGATTGGTCAGCCGGTACATTCAGAGAACTAATACAGTCAACGCTAAACGGAGACTGGGGCAAAGAAACACCGACAGGTAACAATACTGAAAAGGTCTATTGCATCAGAGGAGCAGATATACCTGAAGTAAAAGCGGGAAACAAAGGGAAAATGCCAACAAGATATATCCTTTCCAAGAACCTTGCTAATAAGAAACTTGAAGCAGGAGATATTGTGGTCGAAATCTCTGGCGGAAGTCCTACTCAATCCACCGGAAGGTGTACCGCAATTACACAGTCATTGCTTGACCGATACGATAGCAGTATGGTTTGCACAAACTTTTGCAAAGCAATAAAGCCTAAAAATGGATATAGCCTTTTTGTTTATTACTATTGGCAGTATCTCTATGAAAAAGGTGTTTTCTTTTCATATGAGAATGGTACTACCGGTATTAAAAATCTTGATTTCACAGGGTTTATTGAAACTGAATCAATTATTGTACCTCCGTTTGATAAGGTACAGGTATTTGATGATTACTGCAAATCAATATTCAGCCAAATTTTTGCCAATGGTAAGCAAAGCGAACAGCTTGCTTCATTGAGAGACACACTTTTACCTCGTCTGATGTCCGGCGAGTTTGATGTTTCCGCTGTGAACCTTTAAGCCGCTAAATTATCGTTTCAATACATAAAGGGGATAGTATGGAAAATGTAGAATACAAAGAATATAATAGACTTATTCAACGAGGAGAAATATATAAGGCACTTGAATTTAGACATTCTCTTGTGCCGGATTATCTTTATAAATTTTTCCCTATAACTTCAGAAAAGGGAAAAGGAATGAAAGATAAAAGAACATTTAATATGATAAAAAATAATATGGTATGGATAAGCAGAGTAGATTATTTGAATGATCCATATGAAGGGAAAGGAATTTCTCTTGACTTTGACAAGTTTGAGAAGTATGGATTTCCCCAAAAGGTAGTGGAATACATGGAGAATGTTTTCACAGAAGATGTGGGGCTATGCTGTTTTTCTGCTCAGGCAAAAGATAATATTTCGATGTGGGCATATTATGCTGCAGGTCATAAAGGCTTCTGTATTAAGTATAAAGTCAATAATAAAAATTTGTTCTATGATGTGAATTATATTAAAGAACGAAAGCTTGTTTGTAATAGTATTATAAAGCTTTTAGAAGAAGCTAAGAATAGCGGTGAAGATAATTGTGAGTTGAATGATGTTCATATGCTACTGCTTGAAAAATATCTTATTAAGCATATATCTTGGTCCAATGAAAAAGAGTATAGGCGTTATTACGAGTTGCCTTCTTATGATAAAAAAGGAAAAGAAGTTAGTTGTAAAGAACTTGGAATAGAAGTAGAAGAAATTTATACAGGAATTAACTGTAGTCCAGAAATTAAGCAAAAGCTTAGAAGAATTTCTAAGCAAATAGGCAATGTTAAAGTGATTGAAGGAGAAATTGATGATAGGGACTTTATTGTTTTTAGGTAGATAATAAATTATAAAAAGTCTTGGAGAAAAGGAGAATAATTAAGATGCTTTTGTAAAAAAGCCGACAATTATAATGGTGCATTATGTGTAATATTGATGAAGTTGATAAAAAGAAACTTCAGGGCGATGAAGCTGAAGATAATAATAGATATATAAGCGGTGTAGACGAATACATAAAAGCTATTTCCGATATGCAGAAATGGCTTGGAAATGACGGAGAACGTGAAGATTCACAAAAGCTTCTTTTTCGAGGACAAGCTAATAGTAAGTGGGTTATTATGCCGAGCATCTTTAGGACAGGACTGTTAACCAGAGAAGCTGATCTTATAAATAGTGCATATATGAAAGCCCCGTCTAATTTTAGTAGGTTCGACAGTGCTTTTGAGTTGTTAACAAAGTTTCAGCACTATGGACTTCCGACAAGACTGCTTGATGTAACCCTAAATCCGCTTGTCGCATTGTACTTTGCGTGTCAACCTAATAAGGAACGTATTGAAAAAGAGTGTAGTGATACTAGAGAAGTTTTTGAGAAAACAGATGGTGCAGTTTATTATAAGCGTGCTTATTGTAAAAAATATAATGACTTTGAAATCAATGTATTATCTTATCTTGCAACGATAGATATAAGTGGAGAAAAAACATTAGAAGAGTGTTTAGAAAAACTGCAGCATGAGAATATTTTTACTGCCAGTGCGGCAGAAAAATGTAAAGCAAATCAATACAAAAGTCTGATTGATATTTTACAGAACAGTTATTTTGTTGTATCAAATATGAATAATGAAAGAATAAACAGGCAAAATGGAGCCTTTCTGCTGCCGGGATTATATAATATCAGCTCAAAGGAAAGCAATGTAGGTGAAAGCGCTATAAAAAAAGCAAAAGACAGTTTAAGAGAAGAATTTGAAGAGGAGTGTTTCATAATAGAAAAAGATAAGAAAGAAGAAATTCTTGACGAGCTTAATTTCTATAATATTAATGAAGCGAGCCTTTTCCCGGAGCTTGAGCACCAAATGTCATACATAAAGAAACAGCAATTGACCTATTCTTTTAATGAGGCAGAGAGTTTCTCAAAATGGACTGGATTTGAAGGTAACAATATAATGGAAGAACCTGCAAAAGAACTTACAGAGGAAGAAGAACTCAATATTATTTATAATGTTATTTCAGATAAAACAGACAAGGAAACAGCAGATAAATGTAAGGCGTTAATAAAAGATAGTATTTGCATTGACTGGTATAAAAAAGAGTCTATTATAAGTTCGATGAAAATAAAACTTATTAAAGAGTTTGAACATTCAAAGGGATACAAAAAACAGAGGGCACGAAAGCTATCGAATGATATAGTGAATGAAATTTTAGAACAGAGAAAGGCCGTGTAATATGTCAGCATTTTATACAGAAGCAGATTATGAAAAATCAGTAATAGCCTTATTTCAGGAGATGGGATATACATATGTTTATGGACCTGATATAGAAAGAGATTTACATAGCCCTCTATATGATGATGTATTAGAGGAGAGTCTTTCATACATTAATCGGGGTGTTTCCTATGATGCTATTCGCGAAGCCAAAATGAAGCTTCGCAATTTTGAAATAGGTGAACTTGTTCAGAAGAATGATATCTTTATGGATTATCTTCAGAACGGGATTGAAGTTAAATATCTGGATAAAGGTGAGGAGAAGTCAGATATAGTATATCTTGTTGACTATGAAAATGCTGATAACAATTCCTTTATTGTGGCTAATCAGTGGACATTTATAGAAAACAGCAACAAGAGACCTGATATCCTTATATTCCTTAATGGCATGCCTGTTGTTCTGATAGAATTAAAATCTCCGTCAAATGAGGATACAGATGTTTCTGAAGCATATGCGCAGATAAGAAACTATATGCATGAAATACCATCAATGTTTACATATAATGCTATATGTGTTATGAGCGATCAGATCACTTCTAAGGCAGGCACCATAACTTCCGGTGAGGACAGATTTATGGAGTGGAAAACAGTTGATGGTAACTATGAGAATACACAGGCGGCACAGTTTGATACATTCTTTGAGGGTATATTTCAAAGAGAAAGGCTGCTTGATATTTTAAAAAACTTTATTTGTTTTTCAAATGAAGGTGTTCAGCAGTATAAAATACTGGCAGGATATCATCAGTATTTTGCAGTAAAAAAAGCAATAGAATCAACGAAACACGCGGCAGTTACGGATGGTAAAGGCGGCGTATTTTGGCATACTCAGGGGAGTGGCAAATCCTTGTCTATGGTATTTTATTCTCACTTATTACAGGAGGCTTTGGATTCTCCGACAATTGTTGTACTTACAGATAGAAATGATTTGGACGATCAGCTGTACAGCCAGTTCTCAAAGTGCAAAAAGTTTTTAAGACAGGATCCGATGCATGCAGAGAGCAGAGTCCATTTGAAAAAACTTCTGGAAGGAAGAAAAGCTAACGGAATAATCTTTACTACAATGCAGAAATTTGAAGAGTCGGAAGAACCGCTGTCGATAAGGAAAAACATAATTGTAATGGCAGATGAGGCGCATAGAGGACAGTATGGCTTAGAAGAAAAAGTAAAAATGATAAAAAATGAAAACGGTGAAGAAGAGGCAAAGATTGTTACCGGAACGGCAAGAATTATTCGTAACAGTCTGCCTAATGCTACATATATAGGGTTTACAGGTACACCGATTTCATCAAGGGACAGAAGTACCACAGAAGTTTTCGGAAACTATGTTGATGTTTACGATATGACGCAGGCAGTAGAGGATGGAGCAACCAGACCTGTATATTATGAAAGCAGAGTAATGAAACTTCAGCTCGATCAGAAGACTCTGGAGCTCATAGATAAGGAATATGATCTTATGGCTCAGAATGCCGATGCAGGCGTAATAGAAAAGAGTAAGCATGAGCTTGCTAAAATGGAGGCAATACTCGGAGCTGATGAGACAATAAATTCTCTGGTAAATGATATTTTAGATCATTATGAAAACTACAGGGCCAATGAGCTTACAGGTAAAGCTATGATTGTAGCATATTCAAGGCCTATTGCTTTAAAGATATATAACAGGATTATGGAGCTTAGACCGGCATGGACGAAGAAAGTTGCAGTTGTAATGACTTCAAGCAACAAGGATCCTGAAGAATGGCACAAAATAATTGGAAACAAGGCACATAAAATGGAGCTGGCGAAGCAGTTCAAAGATAATGACAGTGAATTAAAAATTGCTATTGTAGTTGATATGTGGCTTACAGGATTTGATGTACCTTCGCTTGCGACAATGTATGTGTACAAGCCTATGAAGGATCATAATCTTATGCAGGCAATAGCAAGAGTAAACAGAGTCTTTAAAGATAAAGAAGGCGGTTTGGTTGTAGATTATGTGGGAATAGCATCAGCACTCAAACAGGCTATGAATGACTATACCGTTCGTGACAGAAAAAACTATGGAGATCCTGATATAAATAAGGTAGCATACCCTAAATTTTTAGAGAAACTGTCAATTTGCCGGGATATGTTTCATGGGTATGACTATTCTGATTTTGAAAGAGGTTCGGAATTAGAAAAGGCTAAAACCATAAGCGGGGCAGTAAACTTTATAATTGCAGTTGATAAACAAGACGATAGAGAGATATTTGTCAAGGAGGCGTTAGCTCTTCATCAGGCATTGTCACTTTGCGCTTCTCTGGTTGAGAAACCTTTGAGAATAGAGGCTGCTTTCTTCGAGGCAGTAAGAGTTATGGTTATGAAACTCATAAATCAGGGCACAGGCAAGAAGATTTCACTGGTTGAAATAAATGACCGAATTAATGAGCTTTTAAAACAGAGTATTAAAAGTGATGGTGTAATCAATTTATTTACTGATGTTAAAAGGGAGCTGTCTATATTTGATCCGAATTTCTTAGAAGAAGTATCTAAGATGAAAGAGAAGAATCTAGCTGTTGAGTTACTGAAGAAGCTGATTTCAGAGCAGATACATGTATATAAAAAAACCAATGTAGTAAAATCAGAAAAATTCTCTGAAATAATTCAAAGAGCAATGAATGCATACCTAAATGGCATGCTTACAAATGAAGAAGTAATAGAAGAGCTTATGAAGCTTGCAAAAGAGATAGCGAAGGCGAAAGAAGAAGGGGAAGAACTTGGCCTTAGTGAAGAGGAAATGGCGTTCTATGATGCATTGACAAGACCGCAGGCTATAAAGGATTTTTATGAAAATGATCAGCTTATTGCAATAACTAAGGAACTTACAGAAACCCTCAGGAAGAATAAAAGTATTGACTGGCAGAAGAAAGAAACTGCTAGGGCAAGGATGAGGCTATTAATAAAGAAGCTGCTTAAAAAATATAAATATCCTCCTGAAGGTATGGAGGATGCTATAAAGACTGTTATGTTCCAATGTGAGCTTTGGGCTGACAACAGCTCCTTTGAGGAAACAAAAATCCCGAACAATGTAATAACATATGATTTTGCTTCAAAGGAAGGACAGTTAAAAGTAGCAGATAATAATATGCTTGATGATTAGAAGGGCACAAATTCTAAGGGTGTGATAGTAGTAAATGATATGATGAATGGTATTGTGTTGTGATAAGGACGTTATAGGATTATTAAATGAAATAAAGAGGTGAAAAATGGACAAGAAAAAAACTTTGAGAGCTTTATTCGTAGTGGTACTGGCAATATTGTTAATGTTTAGTTTAACTGTTGCTGCATTCGGAGGTATTTCAAAAATCAGCAAAACAAAATCTACTTTATATGTAGGGCACAGCATTACATTAAGTGTTAATGATGTTTCAAAGAAAGTCAAATGGAAAAGCAGTAACAAGAAAATAGTTGCTGTAAAATCTATAGGGAAGAATAAAGCAAAAGTAAGTGCACAGGAAAAAGGAAGTGCATTTGTAACAGCAAGTGTTGATGGGAAGAAGTATACTTGTAAAATAATTGCCAAGTATAAAAAAGTAAATAAGAATATGACGCTAAAACTGCATAACATTGGCACTAAAAAAGGAAAGTATGTTGGTGAGGTGAAAAATGGCAAACCAAATGGATCTGGCAAATTCACAACCACAAATTCTGATGGAGAAATTTGGTATTATGAAGGCGGCTGGAAAAATGGACAGATGAACGGAAAAGGTATTACCTGCTGGCCAGAGAGTAATGATAAAGAAGAAGGAACATATATTGATAGTGAATTAGTATATGGAAAATGTTATTTTGATGGTGTTCTATTTTACGAGGGTGGATTTGAAAATGAGCAAAGGAGTGGTATAGGCACAATCTATAATAAAGAAGGAGAAGCTGTTTATTCTGGTAGCATGAAAAATGATGTGCCTACAGATTATACACAACTGATAGAAAAATCCAGAGAACTGTCATATAACGAATTAGCTAGGTACGATAAGAAATATATGTATTCTCTTATAAAATGGTCAGGAAGAGTTCTTCAAGTTATTGAAGGTGACAATGGAGATGTTGAATACAGGATTGCCGAAGGATCAAATGTTAGTAATGTTATGTATTGTTATTATACAAGAGATGAAGATGAAGCAAGGATTTTAGAAGGCGATTATATTACAGTCTATGGTTTGTCTGATGGTTTGTATACATACGAAAGTGTCGGTTCTGGATATCTTACCATACCGTCTATGGATATATATTATGTACAATAAGGGGAATATGCTGCATTCTTGCAAATAACATGATAGTGATATATGAAAAAAGGAGAAAAAGTAAGACAAATAAATATGTGCTCTTTAATTGAGGAAAACCAAATGACTACACTAGACTACTACAACAGCAACGCTGAATTATTCATCTGTGATACTAAGGATGTTGAATTCAGTGATATACAGAAAGAATTTGTATCATATCTGCTACCTTGTTCAGACATTTTAGATCTGGGCTGCGGCTCAGGCCGTGACTCCATGACATTTATGAAAATGGGATACAATGTGACTCCGGCAGACGGCTCGAAAAAACTCTGTGAAATAACCTCAGAGTATCTTGGCATACCTGTAAAACATATGCTGTTTCAGGAACTTGATGAGCATGAACGACATGACGGGGTATGGGCCTGTGCCAGTATACTTCACCTTAAATACAGTGAACTTCCTGATGTGATAGACAGGATAATTAAATCACTTAAACAAGGTGGGGTTTTTTATGCTTCTTTTAAATACGGAGATTTTGAGGGTGATAGAAACGGCAGATACTATACTGATATGAATGAGGCAAGATGGGAAGCCTTAATGAACCTTAACAAGGAGCTTGTAACCCGAAAGATATGGATTACAGGTGATGTCAGAGCAGGGCGTGAAAATGAGAAATGGTTCAATGTTATAGCTGTTAAAAATAAAAGAGACTGATTATGGCAAATCTGAAAAACGAGGGATATGAACTGGCTGAGAGCTGTACATATTCAAATGGCGGCAAAAGTGAATATTATGTTAAGGGAGGTACAGCCGTTATCATTGACTATGATATATGCAGAGTGAATGATGATAAGGCTGCTTTTCCTTATTCTCTGATTACCGAAAAACAGAACGCATATATGAAAGCCTATAACAAGGTATACAGATTTCTGGCAGAGGATATCAAGCAGGCCGTTATATACGAAGGCTATCAGCCTGATGGAGAGGACTTTGATACCAGAGTATCCGACAGAGGTGATACTGCTGAGCCTTCACCTCTTGAAATGCTGTTTGAAGACAGCTTCACAGCCGTATACGGCGCTGACAGTATTAAGTATCTGAACAGGGAATACAGTATATCGGATTTCGAGGGAAACAACTATTTTCTTGACTACTATATCAGCACAGCCTCAGGAAATATAGCTGTAGAGGAAAACGGAGTAACTTATCATCACCCTCAGATCATAGGGGAGGACAGATATCGCAGGCAGCTTTACAAGCAGAACCTGTGTACAAAATGGGATATCAGGCTGTACAGATTTTCTACAGAGGATTGCCGGTTTAAGGAGAAAATGGAGGATGATATCCGCACCTTTATAGGAAACAGCTGTGATGATTTTGAAGCAGGCGGTCTTATGGTAGCCAGAGAGGTCACTTTGTATGAGCATCAGGAAAACTGCCTTGAAGAGATAGCAAAATCACGCAGACAAGGTAAAAAAGCTTTTCTGGTTGTACTGCCTACTGCAAGCGGCAAATCTAAGATAGTTGAAGAGGATGTTAAAATATTTGCAAAGAGAAGAACTTCTTTGCGGGTACTTGTAATGGCGCCAAATCTTAATATAGTCAGCGACTGGAAAGAGCGTATAACAGCTTCTTTGCCGGAATATGAGAAACATATAGATGTGGTTACCTTTGCATATATGTCAAGGAATTACGGCCGCTTTAATAATGATTATTATGATTACATAGTAATAGATGAGGCACATCACGCTGTAGCACCTGTACTGAAGCGTGTCATACAGTATTTTACACCTGAATTTATGATAGGCATTACCGCTACAGATCAGAGACCTGACCGCAAAAAACTTGAAAGCGTATTCGGCTCATACAGGACCGGCCTGTCACTTCAGAGCGCAATGGAACAGGGAATAATTGCACAGGCAAGAGTCTACAGAGTAGAGTCAAACATAGATTTGAGCAGTGTGAGGGTAAACGGAAGAGAATACGTCAATGCAGATCTCGAAAAGAATATAAGGGTGGTATCAAGAAATGAACTCATAGCCGATGTTATTGAAAAATATTTCAAAGACGGTGAGGCAGGCAGTAAGCAGGGACTTGTATTCTGCGTCAATACAGCTCATACAAGAGAGATGGCAAAGCTTCTTAACGAAAGAGGAATAAGCGCAGCAGCCTATTCAAGCAAAGAAAAAAACACTGCGAAGATAATGTCTGATTTCAAAGATAAAAAGACAAGATTCCTGTGTGCCTGCAGTATGATATCAGAGGGATGGGATTATCCTGAACTTGGAATAATAGTTATGGCAAGGCCGACTCTTTCAAAGGTGCTTTATTTGCAGCAGGTAGGCAGAGGACTGCGTAAGACAGAAAACAAATCAGACGTATATATTATAGATGTGGTAGATGAATACGGAGCAATGGTGAAGCCCTGCTCAATGCACTCAATCTTTCAGAACGCGCTTTATGTACCATTTGCGCCGATTACAAAGAGAAACTTCACACCGGGAGAGCTGATTGAAATTGACGGCATACATGAATATGTAAACAAGATTACGGAGATAGACATAGACAGTTTTGATGATAAATTCGGAGATTACCTGAGCGCTGAACAGCTGGCAAGAGAATTCTTTGTAAGCACAGGTACGGTAAATTCGTGGATTAAAAAGAAAAAGATTATACCTACGGCAGCGCTGCCTTTCGGGAGCAGAAACATATATCTTTTCAGCCCGGAGGATGCAGCCGCTATACGCAGGGAACTCAATATTCCTGTTCACGATGATACTACAATATACAGAGATTTCTTTGACTTCCTTGAAGAAAGAGATTATACTTTATCATACAAGATGCCGTTTATGATTTCACTGATTGATAATCTGAGCAGCATAGGAGAGGCTGAAATAGATAAAGTGCTTGACGGATACATCGCCTTTTATATGGACAGGCTGGACAGAGGACTTGCCGCTGACAGAGCCTCCTGTCCGTATACATATGAATATCTGAGCGACAGGAAAGCAGTAAAAAAGAATATGCTGACAAATCCGTTTGAGAAATTTGAGAGAAAAAGATTTATGTACTACTCAAAGGATTTAGGCAAGATTGCGCTGAACACAGCACTGTTTAACAGCCTGAAAAGCGAGGATTTTAAAAGAATCCGAAATCAGATGGAAGAGGATCTGAAGGAATATTACAGTGGTATTGAAAATAAGGGGACAGATTAAATTAACAGAAGAAAGGAACTGATACAATGGAATCAAGAGTAGACAAAGCAGCAGAAAGACATAAAAAGGGATATAACTGCGCGCAGGCAGTAGCATGTGCATACTGTGATCTGGCAGGAATTGATGAAGAAACTATGTTCAAGGTTACAGAAGCCATGGGTCTTGGTATGGGAGGTATGAACGGTACATGCGGTGCTGTTACGGGAGCCTGCGCCATAGCAGGTATGCGGAGCAGCTGCGGTGATCTGGACAGGCCTGTAAGCAAAGGTGCAACATACAAGGTAAGCAGAGAAATAAGCGACAGATTTTTAGAGGAAACAGGATCTCTTACATGCAGAGATATAAAGGGCGTTGATACAGGTAAGATTTTAAAAAGCTGTCATGACTGTGTTAAGGATGCGGCAAGGATTCTTGAAGAGGTATGTTTTAAGGAGTGATACCTTGATTGGGAAATTACCAGGTTAAGGTTGATTATATATACGATTTGTTTTAAAGAATAAGGAGATTGTGAGATTGATAAAGGACAGAAATGTAAACATAATTACAGATGAGGATAACCATAAAGTTATTTTGATAAATGATATTATGTTTAAGGGTAAGCGGAATATTAATTGGGAAGAAGTTAAAGAATACTTAATGGGTTAGGTTGGAGATTCTTATCAGATAGAAGCGGATGCATAAGTTGTATATATAGGTAGCGAGTTACCGGAAGAATTTACAGAGTCTGAGCATAGGGAATCTCTTATGGGGGATAAGGCAAAAGCGAAAGCAAACGCTGCGATAGCAATCCCTGAATTGATACAGAATGCAGCCAATCCTACATACGAAGAAAACAGAAAAGATAAACATAATAAAAACGCTAGAAATGGCTAATATAGATACGATGTACGGTTCGCATTGCCTGTGTATGAAGATGATGTACCTGTTAGATATAATATATTTAAAGCCAGGTTGCTTATAAATCATGCAGCAAACAATAAAAAGTATCTTTATGATGTGCTGGTAATAAAAAAAAGAAACGAGCATCCTTTTCCGGTCTGAAGACTTTACTCAGTAACAAAACCCGCCTCTTAATTAATATTTTATAGCATATCTGAAAATCAGTTAATAAAAAAGAAACAGGCAATTGCTGTCAGGAATAAATCCTTACCCGCTTCTATCATAATTATAAAAGTTATAATGGATTTTGTCAATTGCCATTCCAGAAACAGAAAAAGGAGCTGGCAAAAACGTTTCAGATGATTCAAGATATATTCGCTCATGAAAATGTAATTATTAAGGAATATTCGCTCATAAAAATGTAAAAAGGGGCTGTGTTTTTTTCGGATTTGTGTAATAATAAAGATGATGAATAAAAACGGAGGGAAGTCCATGTATTTAAAACGGAAGATAGACAGTTATCTGGTGGAATGGAAAGCTAATGAAAACAGAAAGCCCCTGATTATAAAAGGGCCTCGCCAGATAGGAAAGACCGAGTCTGTTAAAAAGTTCGCAGAAGCAAATTATGACAGTGTTATTGAAATAAATTTTGTGCTTTCCGAAAAATATAAAATGATTGCAAATGACGGGTATGATGCAGATACAATAATTAAAAATATCTCTCTGATAGATCCGTCATATAAATTTATTCCGGGTAAAACACTAATCTTTTTTGATGAAATTCAGGAGTATCCTAAAATAGCTACATCTCTTAAGTTTTTTAAAACAGACGGAAGATTTGATGTTATATGCTCCGGCTCTCTGCTGGGAATTAATTATCGCCAGATAGAGAGCAACAGTGTTGGATACAAAACTGACTATGATATGTATTCCCTCGACTTTGAAGAATTTTTATGGGCAAGAGGGTATGATGATGCAGCAGTAGAAAATATGCTTACACATATGAAAAATGAAGAAGCGTTTTCAGAACTTGAGCACAAGGTGTATTCTGACCTGTTCATGGATTATTGCATCTTAGGGGGAATGCCGGCAGTAGTAAGAGAATTTATAGAAAACAGAACTTTCGAGGGGACCCTGGAAATTCAAAGACAGCTGATTGCAGACTATAAAGAGGATATTCGCAAATATGCTGAAGGATTAGACCAGACAAGGATTCTGAATGTATTCAACAGCATTCCGGTACAACTGGCTAAAGAAAACAAAAAATTCCAGCTTTCAAAAGTAGAAAAAGGCGCAAGATTTAAAAATTACAGAGGCTGTGTGGAATGGCTGGAAGACGCAGGTATGGTAAACCTCTGTTACTGTCTGCTTGATGCAGAGTTACCGCTGAAAGGTAATTATGATGCAGATAAGTTCAAGATGTATTTTTGCGATACAGGCCTGTTTGTAGCGCTTCTTGATAATGAGGCGCAGGAAGATCTGCGTGCAAATAAGAACCTTGGAGTATATAAGGGGGCATTGTATGAAAGTATTGTTGCAGAAGCTCTGGTGAAATCAGGATATGGACTTTACTATTACAAAAAAGAAGACTCTACCTTAGAGCAGGATTTCTTCGTGCGAAAAGCTGACGATTTAATTCCCATTGAGGTAAAGGCAAAAAACAGCAAATCCAAATCAATAAAAACACTGATAACAAGTGACAGGTATGAAGATATTTCCTATGGAATCAAATTGTGTGCCGGGAATATAGGAATGAATGACAACTTATATACATTCCCTTATTACTGCACGTTCCTGTTAAAACGATATCTGGCTGAAAAGTAAGAGCAAACGGGCAGGCAAAGAAGGTTTTGCAGAGAATATACCGGAAAAGGTTGATGCTCTAAAATCAGAAAAAATCAAAATAAAACTACCGAAAAAACCAAAATAAGCTTGAATAAAAAGCATATCAGGATATAATAAAAGGTTTTGCAGAGAATATACCGGAAAACACAAAGACACTTGGGCGTGGTAGAATGTAACCATAAAAAAGCAATTAACAGAGGCAGCAAAATGAAGATAATAGAAGTATCAGGCGCTATACTTGTGAACGATGGCGAGATATTATGCGCTCAGAGAAATAAAGGCAAACATGAATATGTATCATATAAATATGAATTTCCGGGAGGTAAAATAGAGCAGGGAGAAACACCCGCAGAGGCTCTGCACAGAGAACTTATAGAGGAAATGGAAGTAGATATTCCGGCAGAAACTATGAAGCACTTTTATACTGTAGAGCATACCTATCCGGATTTTGAAATAAAAATGCACTGCTTTATCTGCAATATGGAGGACAGGCACATCGTATTAAAGGAGCATATAAACGCTGTGTGGAAGTGCCTTGATGAGCTTGATGAGCTTGACTGGGCGGCAGCAGACAAACCTGTTGTAGAGGCATTAATCAATCAGGGAGAAATATGATGGATATCAGCACTAATCTTGCAGCAAGCCTAAAAAACGGTTTCATAGACTGCAATATGAAATCTATAGAGAAATACAACCCGAAGCTTCTCGTAAACGATTACAAAAGAGGAATGAAGGTCCTTACAAGTATAGAGAGTGAACTACGAAATTGTGACGAGTTCTATTTTTCGGTAGCCTTTATTACGGGAAGCGGTGTTGTATCGCTGATTAATACCCTAAAAGAGCTTGAAGAAAAAGGCGTTAGGGGTAAAATCATAACCTCACAGTATCAGAATTTTACCCAGCCGGGCGCCCTCAGACGCCTTTTGAAATTTAAGAATATACAGTTAAAAATAGTAACTGATGAAGATTTTCATGCCAAAGGATATATTTTCAGGCACAAGGACAGCTATTCCTTTATTATAGGCTCAAGCAACCTTACTCAAAAAGCATTGGCAGAGAACAAAGAGTGGAACCTGAAGCTATCTTCTCTCGAAAACGGCTCTGTAATGCAAAATATTTTTAAGGAATTTGAACGTACCTTCGAGAATGCGACAGAGGTTACAGAAGCATGGATTGAAGAATACGAAAAAATATATACACAGGTTAAAACAATAGAAAAACAGACTCCTGTAGTTTCACTCAAGACGATAAATCCGAACAAAATGCAATACGAGGCTTTAAGGCAGCTTGAAGCCCTGAGAAAAGAAGGCAAGAAAAAAGCCCTTCTTATATCTGCTACAGGTACCGGTAAAACCTATTTGTCTGCATTTGACGTAATGAAATTCGAAGCCAAAAAAGTACTGTTTCTTGTACACAGAGAAAACATAGCAAGAGCAGCAATGGAAAGCTTTAAGCGAGTGCTGGGTTATAACATAAATGCGGGAGTACTTTCCGGAAGTAATAAACGCTTTGATTATGACTATACCTTTGCAATGGTACAGACAATGTCAAAGGACGATAACCTGAAGCAGTTTACTCCTGATTACTTTGACTACATAATCATAGACGAAGTGCATAGAGCAGGCGCTGCAACGTATACAAAGATAATAGAACATTTCAGACCTGAATTTATGCTTGGAATGACTGCTACTCCTGAGAGAACAGACGGCTTTGATATATTCAGTCTGTTTGACTACAATATAGCGTATGAAATCAGACTGCACAGGGCTCTTGAGGAGAATATGCTTGTGCCGTTTCACTATTTTGGAGTTACAGAAATATCGGTAGACGGCGAAATACTTGATGACAACAGCGACTTTAACAAACTGGTGTGCGAGCAGAGAGTATCTCATATAATAGATAATGCAAGGTACTACAGCAGCTCCGACAGCAGAGTCAAAGGTCTTGTATTCTGCAGCAGAAACAAAGAAGCAAAAGAACTGTCAGATGCATTTAACTCCAGAGGATTCAGGACAGTATCTTTAAGCGGAGCTGACAGCGAGGAGCAGAGAGAAACAGCCATTAAGCTGCTTGAAAGTAACGGTGACGAGCATCTTGACTACATATTTACAGTTGATATTTTCAACGAAGGCGTTGATATCCCGTCTGTAAACCAGCTTATAATGCTTAGACCTACTCAGTCTGCAATAATATTTGTGCAGCAGCTTGGAAGGGGACTGAGGAAATATCCGGGCAAAGAATACCTGACCGTAATAGACTTCATAGGAAACTACAGCAACAACTATCTCGTACCGATTGCCCTATACGGAGAGCGCTCATACAACAAGGATACTATCCGCAAGCTCATAAATACAGGCAGCAGTACAATACCGGGTTGCTCAACCATAAACTTTGATCGGATTACAAAAGAACGCATATATAAATCTATAGAAGAAACCAATCTTTCAACCAAAGCAGAGCTCAAAAAAGAATATGAGCTGATGAAATACCGTCTTGGCAGAGCTCCGATGATGACCGACTTCATAGAGCAGGGAGGTAGAGAGCCTTTTGCATTTGTAGAGTACAAAAGCAAGAGCTCATACTATGATTTTGTAAAAAGCATAGACAGCGAAAACCACCCGGATATGGAGGACGATGACAGAAAGCTTTTAGCCTTCTATTCATCAGAAATTCTTAACTGCAAAAGATTTGAAGAAGCGGCAATGCTGGTGCTGCTTAAAGCAAAACAGCAGGCTGATATTAATGAGTTCAAATCACTTGTGCATGACAGACTCGGATATGAACCGGATATGGATACAACCACCTCCGCTGTTAATAATCTTAACGGGCAGTTTATGAAAGGTGGCGATATAGCGGCATACAACATGAAACAAAACATTTCAATCGAAGGCAGCAGTATTGTCATGGACAGAGGACATTTTGACAGGCTAAACAGCGAACCGCTTAATACATACCTTTCTGATATGATCTCATACTGCGCCAAAAAAATGATAGCAGACTTTGACAGCAGCAGATTTCGCGGCGGGTTTATGCTGTATGACAAATATTCAAGAAAAGACGTATGCAGGATACTTAACTGGGACAAAAACGAAGAATCCACAATGTACGGCTACAGGATTAAATACAACACCTGCCCTGTATTTGTTACATACCACAAGAATGACGACATAGCAGGCAGCACTAAATATGAGGATTCCTTCATTAATCCAAACTGTTTCAGCTGGATGACCAGAAACAGAGTGACACTTGAGCACAAGGAGGTTGAAGCAATCAGGGGGTGTGAAACTTCCGGATTAAGGATATTATTGTTTGTTAAAAAAAGCGATGGTGAAGGTACGGACTTTTACTATATGGGAGATATGGAGCCTGCTGAGTATGCTCAGCAGACAATTACAAATGATAAAGGTAAGGAACTTCCGATTGTGAACATTATATTCAGTATGAAGGATGAGGTTGAGGAAAGTATATATAACTATTTTGAAGGGTAGGATTGTTAAGACTTTGTCCTTATATCCTTAGTAGAGAGCCTGGCATCAGAGGCTATTCATCACAGAATATATGGAGGATGAAACAATTTTATGAAACATATAAAGATAGACCAGAACTCTCAACGCTGTTGAGAGAAAATACATGGTCAAATAATATGCATATTATATCCAAAACCAAAAGCTATGAAGAAAAGGAATTTTACCTGAAACTGGCTTCCAAAGAGAAATATAAGGCAAAAGAGCTGGCAAGACAGATTGACAGTGGATATTACGAGCGTCTGCTTTTATCAAATGGTAAGGCTTCATCAGCGATTGAGAGCAAAGATATGACTGGTGTGCTTCGAGATATGTATATGTTGGAATTTCTAGATCTTCCAGAGCCTTATAAAGAGTATGACTTGAAAAAAGCAATTTTGAAAAATATGAAGAAATTTCTGCTTGAATTTGGGAGGGACTTCCTTTTTGTTGATGAAGAGTATCACGTTCAAGTTGGAAATAATGATTATTATGTGGATCTTCTTTTCTATCATAGAGAACTGCGGTGCCTGGTTGCGATTGATTTAAAAATTGATGATTTTAAACCAGAATATATGGGCAAGATGGATTTCTATCTGGAAGCATTGGACAGAGATGTTAAGAAGCCGCAAGAGAACCCGAGTGTTGGAATGATTTTATGTAAAAATGCAGATACAGATGTTGTGGAATACTCTTTGAGCAGAAGTTTATCTCAGACAATGATTGCTGAGTATAAGACAAAACTGATAGATAAGAGTATTCTGCAGAGGAAACTGGCTGAATTGTACGATATAGCAGAGGAAGAAGTGAAAAACTCTCAACAGGATTGAGAGTTTTGAAAATGAAAGCTAAAAAGCATGAGAACTTCCGATTGTTAACATCATATTCAGTATGAAGGATGAGATTGAGGAAAGTATATATAACTATTTTGAAGGGTAGGATTATTAAGACTTAAATGAAATAGGAAAAGTACCTGAATATGGTACGAATAAACCTTGAAGATGGTATGATGGATAAATACATTATTTGAATTATAATGACCATCAAGGTGACCACCAAGATGGCCATCAAAGTGACCATCAAGAAGAAAATATGGTCGCACTTTGAACGATGATAAAAGACCGAAATTCAGCTCCGACAGGTATCAGTTTACTGCTATTATGCCTACTCTGAATTATAATGTCGCTCAAGATGTCGCTCAAATGTCGCTTAAGATAATTATATTTCAGAATTAATAATTGCAAAAATAAGAAATAAAAATAAGATAGCCAGAACAGAGATCAAAGAATAAAGCCTGCAAATAAAAAGTCAAGGCTAAATTGAAGAACATTGAAAATTTTA
>ERZ857965.490-NODE-490-length-57153-cov-17.137150_pt1 | contig 57153 bp, 47 predicted proteins | sample MGYA00519758_ERZ857965 | MGnify/ENA primary metagenome ERZ857965 (study PRJEB31778, sample SAMEA3449381) | human gut metagenome | biome: human gut; feature: human-associated habitat; material: faeces | place: United Kingdom | collected 2010/2012 ... | reverse complement strand
TACGAAAGCACAATAGGCGAATACGATGAGCATATATGCAAATAGAAAAGCCGGAGCTGACACAAAAAATGAAACTAAAGCATAGAAGTAGATAGAGTAGGTAAGAAAAAGGGGTGTTTAATATGATGAAAGACTTTAAGAAAATAATAATTGCAATGATTGTTGTGTGTGTGATCGTAGCAAGTATTCCGGTAAGTGGCAGTTCGGTAGATGCTGCAACTATTAAGGTGAAATCTGGTGCGGATGTAACAAAGGTAGAGAAAAGTGGTAAAAAATATGTTGCGTATCGGGGGAAGCAGGCAGTTAAACCTAGAAAGGGCTGGTACAAGAAAGGTAATACACAGTATTACTTTGATGGCAAAAAGAATTATGCTACCTATGTGTGGGACAAAAATAAAAGTGGTAATAAGATACTTAAAAAATGGAAGAGTGGTTCATATAAGAAGTATACTGGATATGCAGAATTAAGCAATGGCAAAACCTACAAGTTCAGCAAAGGTGTTAAAGGCAAGAAAGCTTCCGGAGTAGTAAAAGTGAGTGGAAAATACTATTATTACAAAGGCGGTAAGCAGACTGTTTATTCTGAAAACTGTGGTAAATGGAAAACTGGTAAAACACAGTATTACTTCGGAAAGGGTAATAAATCTGCAACATATGTGTACTATTCAGGTCAAAAGGTACTCAAAAAATGGAATAAGTCTAGTAAGCAATATGTTAATTACAACAAAGCATTCACTTTAAGTAATGGTACTAAGTATGTATTTAATAATGGTAATAGGGGAACGATTAAGTCCTCAATTACTGCTGGGACTGATAAAACAACAGCTGTTTATAAAGATGCAAAGGGCAACCCTAAAAAGACTAATAGTTGGAAGCTGGTCAAGGGTGTACAGTATTACTTTAATAACACTGCAACAGCATCCTTTAAGATTGAAAAAGGTGTGTGCTATTCTTTTGCAACTAGTAGTCCCCAGGCTACAGGTGCTCCTGTAATAACTGGTGAATGGACAGTGTACAATGGTGTTGTTGATGGAGTGTACTATAATGATAGCGGAAAGGCAACCCCCCCTAAAAAGAATACTATTACTACTGATCAGTCTGGCTTGCTTGTAAAGTATGATGGTAAGGAATGGAAGCTACTTACTGGAACTTATAAAGGACTGTACTATGTAAAGGGTGATTTTGCCAGTGGTGTGTATGGAGGTAAGTATTACAAGAAAGGTAAACTTGCTACTGGTATTTGTGATGGTAAGTTCTACAAAGATGGTGTTTTAGGTACTGGAAGCTACAATGGCAAGCGTTATTCCAAGGGCAGCCTGCTTACTGGTATTTATAAGGGTAAATACTACAAGGATGGCGTGTTAGACACTGGCACTTATGATAGTAAGTTCTACAAGAATGGTGAACTTTACACTGGCATTCGTAAGTCTAACAACAAATACTATGTGAATGGGAAACTTGCAAATGGCACATATGGTGGTGTGAAGTATGTAGATGGTGTAGCACAAAAAGCAGAGCAGCATGTGTGCAAGTGGCTGGTTGTCCTCGACAAGAATCAGAATCCGGTACAGTCGAACTACAAGAAGCACGATGCAGTTATGGGTACTGAGAATCAGCTGATTCGGGATGCGTGGGATGAACCAATATATGCAGCACGCAAGTGGCTTGTATGCAATACCTGCTCCGGTGAACTTGGAATCGATGATCAGGATTGTGCTTATGAGAATACTGCTGAATTAGATAAACATCAGGATGCTGTTCACCATGGTGGAAATCATCTGGTAAAAAAGATTATTGATTACAAGCATCACGACGCAGAATACGCAGATGTTCCGGTAATCAAGAAAAGAGCATACGAAGAGTGGGATGAAACCTACAAGTGTACCGTGTGTGGAGATACCATGACAGTGCACTCTGTTGCTGGAGATATTGACCAGTATTCAAGTGCATGGGCTGAGATTCCAAGCAAGAGCGGTGAGATTATTACTGCCAAAGGTACTACATGGAGAGTTGTAACAAAGAATACTCCTTATGGTACTATTGGAATTGACTTGGCAGAACCAGCCTACTTAACCTTATTAAAGGATCATGGCTTTATTAAGTAGAACATCCAGAACCAAGAAAACCAAGAAGTACTGGAAATCATGAAATCTGCATGATATAGTATAATTAATTTAATAGATAAACATAAAACCTCTACAGAAATGTGGAGGTTTTGTCATATATAGTGTATTTAATAAAGCAGCCGAGGGGTGTTGCACCATATCCGTTCGAGTCTTGGAAGGGAGTGGTGCCTTATGAGTACATATGAGGAATTCATGGTTTTACTTACCATTGCGTTACTTATTGTAGCAATTCTGAATCTTAGAAAATAAGAAAAACACCTCGGCCTGGCAAGCAATGAGGTGTTTTCCTTAAGCTTTATTTGCCGGACGGATAGGTAGCATCTATCGCTCGGCTGTCTTGTTAAGTTCATTATAGCAAAAAAATAATAAAAATCAATGGGTGCCTCTACAGAAATGTAGAGGTTTTGTAATATATAGTGAATTTAATAGGGGAGCCGATGGGGCGATACACCAACTGCTGGAATACAAAAGAAAGGAGTTGGTGCTGATGATTACATTTTCAGATTTAAATGAGTATGTAATAATGCTTTGTGCTGTGATAACTCTTGTGATTTACATATCACGCAAAAAGTAGCGCCCTCTGCTTTGGTCGGCTAGGCGCTACTTATGTAGTAAATACCACCGGCGGCTAGGTGTACTCTAGTCATCGGCTCTCTTGTTAAGTTCATTATAACAAAAAATTGATAAAAATCAATGGGTGCCTCTACAGCAATGTGGAGGTTTTTTATTGCACAAATTGAATATAACAAGGACGATGGTCATAGCTGCCGGAGGAATGATAAAGATTCCTCCAGATATGGTGCTTTGACACTCGTCCTTTTTTTATAAATAAAAATATTATTTTCAAAGGAGGACTGAAAGATGTTCAAAATGAAAAGACAGTGGAAAAGAATTATATCCACAATCATGGCTGTACTCATGGTTATTACAGTCATTCCAAACAGTTTGAGCAGTTCATCGGCTGCTGAGACTGCCACACCGTGCGACGCTGATCAGGCAGGTTATGTCAGAATCGAAGCGAAGCTTCCGGAATCTGGAAAGAAAGGAGAGACCGATGTATCCGGTATCGTATATAACATATACGAGGATCCGGAATGTGAGAAGCCTGTAGGCTCTTTTGTATTATCTACCGATGGTAAGGCATATGTCAAGGATAATAAGCCGGTGATCTATGAAGAAGCGGAACAGATCAATAAGAAGAATCTGTCCAGTCTGGAACTTACAGTTGGAACGTATTATTACCGGATGGACGAAACGCTCTACAAGAGTGAGAAGAAAGTTTCTGATCAGGGCATCTGTTATGATGATCAGATTTATACTTTTTCTTTAACTGCTAAAGCAACTAAGAAAAAAGCTGTTGTATTAAAGCCGGAGATCACGGTCATAGAGCAGGCAGCTACACCATCTGATGCGGAAGAACCATCAACATCGGATGATGGCTTTACAGTAGTTGCAGGTTCCACGGAATCAACAGAGACAGCTACACCAAGTGATGCAAATGAGATTCACTTCCTTAGCCCATTTGCACTGCTTCGGACTTTTGCAGCGAGAGTGGCACAGGCAGGTAACGGATACTATGCACGTCGTATAGGTAGTAGTTATATTACTCCACAGATGAGGTTGCAGGATTCTGACGGTAAGGATATGTTCAGTGTATACTGTGGTGATCATAATAAGGATGCTGCAAATTATTATACTGCAGGCACAAATGGTGATCCGGTGACTTTGCATACATATGGAGCAAGCTCTGGTAGTCCATTATCGGCTCTTGGCAATAACAATGTCGTTAAGACATTATACTATGGCTACAAGAATGGTAACCGATTTGAAGAGATGCGTAAGAATCTGGATTATTACAGACATGGCACGGCAAATGGAAACACAGTAGTATTTGATGTTACAGACAAACCAATGCCTACAAATAAGTACAATGCTGATATACAGGTTGGAACGGTCAGTCTTACGAACAAGACGGTTGCATACACAAATGGTGCAGAGACTACAAAAGAGATCGGACCATCCGGTGATGATTATCGGTATAAGCATACTTATACCATTAGTAAAAGCCTGATTGCTGAGACTGGCAATGGAGTATATGATTTCAATTACACATTTAGTTCTGGTAAGTTTACAAGCAAGGCAAATGCAGGTCTTAGAAGAACCAATATTTACAAAGTACAGACCGGAGCAAACAGTTACACATTTAAAGTTCCAACAAGTGTTACCTGCTACACAACGGAAGATGCTGTACAGACCAAAGGCATCGCAAAATGTACATGGGCAAGCCATGCAGCTGGTAGTTCTGTAACACTTACTGGTGGTACATACTTCATGTTTGTAGCCAAAAAGACTTATGCTGGTACAAGCAGCATAAATGCAACTGCATCTAAAGATGGATTTGTTGCATACTGGGCGGTACCTGACAACAGTTCGATTCAGAACCTGTTTGGTGCTGAATTATACGAATACGCACTTGATATTGATATTGACTGGGAAAAAGAAGAACAGCCAAGTACAGGCAGATTTGAATTAACAAAGGAGCCTGCAGGTGGGACAGACAACTGGAATTATAAAGTCTACAACATGGCAGGAATCCGGTATGTGATCTACTCGGACAAATCCTGTACAAAAACTGTTTCATCTTCAAAAAATTACAAGCGGTCAGATGGAGTTCCGGTTGGAAGTTCTACCCAGATTGTCCTCTCCTACAATGGTAAGGCTTATATGGATAAAGATGGAAAAAATGTTGTCTTTGTAAACAAGGCTTCTAAGGATGCTTTCAAGGAAAGTCATGACTTGTACACATATCGGTGGTACAAAGATGATCTTGAATCTGGCAAATCCTACACTTACTATTACAAAGAAGCCGGCACATTAGCCGGTGGCAGTGGCAACAGCTATTACTATGATAATGGTACAGCAGAAACCAAAGCGTTGATTACCAAGCATTCCGGTAAGAATGTTTCAGTTACGAACTTTGAGTTAAATACAAATGCGAAAAGTTTTACCTTTAAAGCTGGAGATTCCATCTCAGTTGTATCTGAAAAAACAACAGACACAAAGAAATCTTTCACCGGAAGCTTTCGAGTACACAAGGAGTACCAGACAGAGATCGCCGGTAATTCCTACTACAATATGGCAGGTATCAAATATGGCATCTACGCCAGTGAGGGTGGCAGCACTGTAACAGCAGATGCCTACACGAAAAAGATAAATGGCAGCGATGTAGCTGTACAGCCTGCAAACCGTTTAGTTTTGTCCTATGATGGTTATTCCTATATGGATGCAAACGGAAGAAATGTTGTATTTGTAAATGCGGCAGCTAAGAATGATTATGCCGGCACATATGGCAGTACACCGGGATACTGGTGGTACAAGACAGGACTTACAAAATCTGTAAGCTATTACTATCATGAATCTGAACACCTGCTTGGAATAAATGATCAGAGTGGAGCAGCATACTACTACAATCCGGGTGGCAAATACACAAAAGAGATCAATGCTATAGCCGGTAAATCAGTCGAAGTAACAGGCTTTACACAGGATATAGCGTACCATAAATTTACGATTAAGGTAGATGCGGATGCATCCGGTAACGCTGGAGACAGATCAATCACATCTGACACAACAGATGATTTGGTTCCAACAAAGAGTAAGGCAACCAAATCCTACAGTGGTTTTGCAGCAGCTTTAAAAGGTGTACAGTTCAAGCTGTACAAGGTCACCGGAAATGGTGCAGCGTGCGACAATACTAATTTAGTTGGTACTTATGTGCATGATGGTACAAAGGTAGTTGCACAGGCAGACAGTATTAAACTCCAAGGCGTTACTACCGGCACAGGCTCCGAAGCAGAATACTTCAAGAACCTTCCATTCGGCTGGTACTGTTTAGTCGAAGATGCAGCCACAGCGAATGCCAGAGGTTTCTCCACAGCAGCTCCGGCATATCTGGAGTGCACCAGCAGCCATACATCCTTAAACTTCCAGATGTCAGATGTACGTTCCGGATTGAAGCTTAAGAAGAAGCTTGCAAATACACCGATCAACAAGCTGTGTAACTACAGCTTAGATGGCGCAGAATACAAGGCATACACAACAACCGGAAACGGAGTAGAGACAACAGATGCAGCCAATTACCTGTGCACGTTCCGCACAGATACAGCTGGAAATGGCTATGTCATTGATACCAACAAGTCAAGAAATCTAGAGCTTGCAGATCAGTCAAATGGCAATTACTATAAGCTGGTTGGTGTACCACTTAACACATGGGTATGTATCAAAGAGACAAAGAATTCAACCGGCTGTGAGCTGGATACAAAGGTGTACTATCTGTACTACACAGAAGACAACATGCAGCAGACGGTTACATCCACAGAGCCTTTAAAGAACGACCCATTACGAATCACAATTACAAAGAAAGATTCAACATCAGGTTCAAATGCAGGTGCAACTTCCCTTGCGGGAGCAGAGTTTACGATCAAGTACTATGATGTGCCGGTAACCGGTGCAGGTGCAGTGACAAGCTATGCACAGGTGAAAGGTAAGGCACCGACCAGAACATGGGTATACAGAACCGATGAAAACGGTGAGCTTCACACAGTTGAACCGGACAAGTATCTGGTAAAGGATGCCAGCAGTGAATTATTCTATGATGATGGTTATGCTGTAATACCTCTTGGAGCGATCACGATCGAGGAGACAAAGGCACCGGTGGGATACACACTTGCGGGCAGTTTTTATAAGAAATCATTAGGTGGAGAAGTAGCATCCAATGAAGATGGTGTGATCTTTGTGGCAGTAAAGGATGCTCATTCCTTATCAAACTACTTTGGTGAGAATGCAATCATCAAAGAGGAAAAGGTTCTGAGAGCAGACCTTAAGTTCAAGAAGATTGCTTTAGACACGAACGAGCCGCTTTCCGGTATTGCGTTTAGAATCACATCAAAGACAACCGGTGAAAGCCATGTGGTTGTAACAGATGATGATGGTATGATCGACACATCGGCAATCAAACATTCTGAAAATACCAATGCAGCGGATAAAGATAATAAGACGATATCCGGCACATGGTTCTACGGCAATGACGATGGAGAAAAGAAGATCGATGATTCACTCGGAGCATTACCATACGATATATACGAGATCGAAGAACTTGCAACGGATGTAAACAAGGAATACAGACTGATTTCATCTGTTACTGTAGATCTGACAGAGGAAGCTTCTTATACAGACGGATACTTATTATATGATCTTGGAACCGTTACCAACGTACCGGAGCCTTGGATCGGCACAAGAGCATTAGGGGTAAAGACGCAGGATAACATCATTCCGGCAAATGAAAAAGTAGACGTAGAGGATATCACAAGCTACTACTATCTTGAAGCTGGAAAGACATTTACTGTTAAAGGTATCATCATGGATCCTGCGACAAAGAAACCATATGTACAGCCGGATGGAACTTACAGCATGGGTCACAAAACATTTACGGTTTCTGCAGCAGATGATTCCGGTTATACCTGTGCAGATGTAAATATACCATTTGTGATTGATACAACCGGACTTGATGGCAAAGATGTCGTTGTAGCTGAATATGTCTATGAAGGAGAAGATAACACAGATCTTACGGTAAATGAGGATGGCAGCATAGATGAAACCGGGGTATATAAGACCCATACCGGAAAGCTTGTAAAGCATGATGATCTGACCGCTAAGACTCAGACACTTTCCATTCCGAAAATTGGTACTACGGCATTAGGGGTTGAAACAGAAACCCATTACTTACATGCTTCCGGTATTCAGAAGTTTAAAGATATCGTAGACTATGAAAATGTGTTACCGGGAAAGACCTATGACCTTTTAGCAGTCGTTATGGATAAGAGTACCGGAAAACCGCTTCTTGATGTCGATGGAAAGAAAGTAACTGCAACCGCATCTTACTCACCAACGGAGAAGAATGGATCTGCAGAGGTTATATTTACCTGTGACACATCCAAGGTTAATTTCAGAGATAAAGCTATCGTCCTGTTTGAAGATTTATACTACAATAAGATTCATCTGACAGCACACGCCGATATTACGGATGAAGGTCAGACCTTATATTTCCCGGATGTTACATCTGTCCTGATTGATACAAAGACAGGCTCCCATAAAGCACTATATGGCAAGCAGATGAGCTTTAATGATGAATTAAATCTGACAAAACTTCCTGTAAATGAGGAACTGACGATCAAGGATGTGCTGATGAATACCAGAACCAGGAAACCGGTTCAGATGGATGGCAAAGAGATCACAGCAGAGAAGAAACAAACATTTGAAAGCAGTACAGCAACAGTAAGGCTTCCATTTGCTTTTGATGGAACAAAGACAGATTTAATGGCAGAGGATGGAACGCTTGCAGATATAGTAGCTTTTGTTTATGTATATGACAGCAAGGGTAATCTAATCGCATCGGAAGAAGATCTCACGAATACCGATCAGACAATCACACTTTATACCGAGGATACAAAGATTTCTGTAGAAAAGGTTTGGGATGATAACAACGATCAGGATGGCATCAGACCAACTACGATCAAGGTGCAGTTATATGCGGATGGAAAGGCATCTGGCAGAACGGTAGAACTTTCAGAGAATAACAACTGGAAATATACCTGGAAGGATCTTGATAAGCAGAAAGATGGTGAAGACATTGTATATACGGTTGATGAGATCGAGATTCCGGATGGCTATACCAAAACTGTAACAAATAAGGGTGCAGCCTTTACTATTACAAATACGCATAAACCTGGCACTACTGAGGTCAAGGTAACTAAAGTGTGGAAAGATAATAATGACAAGTACCAGAAGCGTCCGGGCAGTATAAGAGTGCAGCTTTATAAGACTGTAGCCGGTGAATTAGAAGCCGTTGGAGAGCCGGTAACGCTTGATAAGAGCATGAACTGGACATATACATGGACAGACCTTGCACTACAGGAAAATGGCATAACGATCATCTATACCGTAGATGAGATTAGTGTTCCGGAGGGTTATACAAAGACTGTAACAAAGGATGCTGACAGCAATATTACAGCATTTATCATCACGAACAGTAAGCCGGACACACCTAAGACTGGAGACAGTTTCCGACTGATCCCGGTAGCTGTACTGATGGCTGCAGCATTTGTAACCGGTGTATTCGTATGGCGAAAGAAGCGGAAGAAATAAATAAAAATTTAACAACAAAGAACAAATAAATAGGCAGAAAAAACAGGCAACTGCATCATCTGTCAGATCAATAGATCTGGCCGGATGATGTAGCTGCCTATTTTTATGCCCGCAGATAAGAAAAGAAAAAAGGAGAAATTTATCTATGGAAAAAAAGAGAATAAGTAGAAAATTATATCGAATTGCATACATCATTATTGGTGCAATCCTGGCGATGCTTCCGAAACTTCCTGTTTTGGCATCATCTACAACAGAATCGGTACAGGATGCCGCAAATGAACTTGCAGAACCGGTAACCAGACCCGTCAGGATCATTAACAATGTAATCGTAGTTGTAGCAGCCGTTATTGGTGTATTTATATTCTTGAAAGGATTAATTACAGAGTTTATACCCGGCATTCAGGGCAGGGATTTAAATTCTACTATACAGGGGATTTTTATGATGTTGGTTGGAATCATTTTGATTTTCCTTAAACTATTTTTGAGCCTTGCAGGGATAACCATCTAAGGTGGGAGGGGTAAATATGTATATATCAAATCATATGCCTCTGTTTTCCCTTTCTGATATCTGGGATACTGTATCGAATGTTGGCAGTGAGGTGTCGGATATCTTTCATGATACAGGAAGCTGGTGTGCCGAGTTGGTAAACTCGGCACTTTCCCTATATCAGAATTTTGTTAATGTCGGTCTTAAGGTGATTCAGCGTCCGGTCGATTCGGTTGGATTTACAGATTTTTGGACTGTAATTGATCTGATTTCAAAGGTGTTTGGAATTGTTGGTACGTCCATTATATTATTTGCATTTTTGTATCGGGTCATGGATGAGGCATTACAGCAGCAAATGGATATCTGGACATTTGGGAAGTCTGTAATACGACTGAATCTAGGTGTTGTTCTTGTAAATAATGCACTTACGATCGTAAAAGCAATATTAAATGCAGGGGTCGAAATATCAAATGGTATATATCGACTTGTCAGTGGAACAAGTGCAGATTTTGCAGATCCATTGACACTTGATGATATTTCATTTCGAAGACTTGCAACCGGGGTATCCGGTATGAAAGCATTATTTACATTTCTTCTTTATCTGTTTGGGGCACTGGTAATTGTTGTATGTGGCGTTGTAATTGTTGTAGCGGTGTATCAGCGTATATTTACTATTTTTATGCTGATTCCGTTTGCCCCATTCTCCATTGCAACCTTTCCAATGCCAGACTGGAAAGGACATGAGATATTTCAAGGATATGTAAAAAGTATACTTAAGACCTCGATGGAAGCAGTATTAATAACATCAGCACTTGCTTTTTCATTTATCCTTATTCATTCCGGTACAACAATGCGGGAGCTCTTTCCTGCAGATCTTGATGATACCCAGGTAACAATAACCGTTCGTAATTCATCAGAACTGAATGTTTTGTATTATTCAAGGGAATATGGAAGGCTGCCGATCGGAACATCCCAGTTTGATGATGCTGTAAGTTGGGATGAGCTGTCGGATGAAGTATTATCGGTGATCAATTATAACCGTAATAAAGAAGTGGTTACACAGATGGATTCAGATAATGTGTTTAATGGAATTAATTCGGGTATTTCATCTGTTTTCGGCACAATTGGATTAAAGAAATACAATAATGCGGTTATGACATTTGATGGGCATGATATATCAGGGTCCCAGTTCCGGATCATGACTGCTTCGGCAGATCGACAGAATTATCCGGCAACACTGGTGATATATGGTGAATTATCCTGGTTGGGAATTCTTACGGTATTGTTGCGTATTGTATTTCCATGTGTTGTAGCTGCAAGCTGCATTAAGGGAATAGAGGGCTTATCAGCTAAGATTATAGGAGGATATTAATGGAATTAGACATGATAGAAGATATACAGACAATTGTTAATCGGGAATTATTTCCGGGAACGAAGATGTGGCAGTATATATGCCTTGCAGCATCTCTCCTGCTTAGTGGAATTATTACCATTCTGTTATATGGAAAAGTAGATGCAACATTAAATGGAATGATAGCAATGGGGATTATGACATTACCTGGGGTGCTTGCATTTTATAAAAGGAATGGTTTGAATCTGCTCGAGATTATAAAACAAAAAAGATATATGAAAGTATACATTTATGAGAAGAGAGAAACAACAGAAAGGGGGATGATCTATCATGGATGAATGGAAAGTTTATAAACGATGCGACAGCTTTCGGGTAAAAACCCCAAAGTGTGTCAATGACTTGATCGAAGTAGGAAGTATTTCCGACACCGGTATATTTGGCTTAGGAAATATATATTCAAAATCATTTCAGATAGCTGATATTAATTATGATATCTTATCGGATAATGAAAAGATAGCAAAGCTTGAAAAGTGGTGTCAGAACTTAAATGCTCAGAGAGTACCTTATAAGATTACGATCAATAATCGGGTACGGAATATGCAAGAGTACCGGGATAATCTCTTATTTGAGAAAAAAGGGGATGCTACGGATCAACTTTGTGATGATCTGAATCAGGAGATCCTGTGCAGAATATGTGGAGAGCAGAATGGAATTAAGCAGGAGATGTATCTGACAGTCCGAAAAGAAGCAGATACTTATCAGGCTGCAGAAGCTTATTTTAATGCGATTGATATTGAGAAAGGATATCAAAATATAGGATCGGATCTGGTTCCGCTTGATGCAACCCAAAGATTGCAGATCCTTCATGATGCCTATAACAGTGCAGATGAAAATTATATAACCTTTGATTTTAAATCGGCTATTGAGAATCATGTGGATTTTCTTGATTATATCGTACCAGGTAAGATGGATTTTACACATGATGATTATTTTATATTTAAAAATCATGGTAAAGAAAAATATGGTTCCTGTTTGTATGTCAGGTTTCCAAGAACGGAACAAACCAGATTATCAGACCGATTCTTATCAAAGGTTATGGATCTTAATCTACCTATGATCGCATCCCTTGATGTAATGCCGATACCGCAGTCTGAGACGAAAAGACTATTAGAAAAAAAGGATAGTAAGATCGCAAGACTGGTTCGGCATCAGAACAACAGTCGTGTCGATAAGATGGATTTTCATTCAGAATTATCAACAACGATTCAGATAGACAAAAAGAATTTAAAACGTCAATTAAATGATTTTGAAGAAAACGAACAGCACCAGTATTATGTGATGTGCAATTTTGTTGTTTTTGCAGATAACTTGGAAGAGTTAAGAAATCGGTGCAGCAAAGTGATCAATACAGCTACCGGTGTTGGGATGGATATTGACTATAGTTATATGAAGCAGCGGGAAGCATTTAATACGATATTGCCGATCGGAGTCAAGAATGTAGCGAATGGAAGAAATATGCAGACGAAAGCGGTGGCATCTTTTTTTCCATTCAAGATGCAGGAGATCTTTCAGCCGGGTGAATTATTCCTTGGACATAATGATAAAACAAAGTCGATTATCCGAGTAGACAGACGGTTATTAATCAATCCGCATGGCTGGTTGCTTGGTGTTACCGGCGCTGGTAAGACGGCTGCAGCATCGGTTATGATGCTTGAAAATTATCTGGGATCGGATGCAGATATCATAGTTGTATCTCCCAAAAATGATTATGAAGAGTTTGCAAGACGAACCGGTGGACGGTTTTATGATATATCACCCCAAGCAGATGTACATTTTAATCCATTTGCCTATTTTGACAATGGAAAACGCTTAGAGGTAATTGGTGAAAAAACAGATTTTGCATTCTCTCTGATTGAAACTGCAAAGCAAGATGAATTAACGCATGATGAAACGACAGCGATCGATCAGGCAGTTCAGACAGCATACACATCTATTTCAGGAACCATTTGTTTACATGATATATATAACTGTCTTGCGTTTCAGAACACAAAAGCTGCAGAAGATGTCCGGAGATATCTTCGGATATTTGTGGAAGGTTCTTTGAACATATTTGCTGAAAAGGAGCAGATAGATAATTCTGGCAGGGTTACAGTATATGGTTTAAAAAATATAGGCTCCAAGCTTCGAAATCTGGCAATGCTTGTTATGATCGAAAGCATCAAGGAGCAAGTTTTTTATAACTATAGTATTGGACGTGCAACCTATCTGTACTTAGATGAATTACCACAGATCCTTATTACACCACAACAGGTTGAATTTATTAATTCCATCTGGATGCTGTTTCGGTCTATGGGATGTATCATAACCGGAATGGCACAAACAATAACCCAGTTGCTTGATAATTACCGAACCAGAGAGTTACTTGAAAATTCAGAGTTTATGATGATCATGAAACAGAAGGATGCTGCGAGAAATCAGTTAGCCGAAAATCTCGGATTAAGCCAGTCGGAGCTTTCCTATATTTTTGAAAAATCAGAACCGGGTAAAGGAATCTTAAAGGTTGGAACTGCAACCGTTCCGTTTGACCTTTCTCTTAAAAAAGATACTGAACTTTATAGCATGATCAATACGGATTTCCATGAGATTCATAAAAGATAGGTGATGTTATGTTAGAAGAACAAAAGCACATATTGGCTGACCGTTTACAAAAGGAGAGATACCGCCAGGCAGAACAGCATTATCTTACTTCCCCTGCGGAACATACCGAACCAAATCCGACGTATCAATCCGATACCGATCAACAGTATAATGGTTCAGATAAGTGTTTTATAGATGAAGGAGAAGCAAACAATAGTCTGACCGGTTTGGATACGGACTACCAAAGAAATGCTAGGGCGGAACGGTATCAGCAAAGGAAAAAGAATGAATCGGATTTAAAGGCAGATGAACCCTATTCCCCTTTTGTTTCTTTATCATCGGAAAAGAAGGAGAAAGATACAGATTCAAAAAAGCAAAGTCGACAGTATGCAGCAGGTCGTTTCCAAAAGCGGGTGAGTGGATCTGCAGATATGCGAAAGGAAATGAACCGGCAGCTAGGAAACGATCAGCCGGGACAGGCTGAGAATATTTCTTTTGAAGAACAGACAAAGCAGCCGGAGCAGCATATAACGGCAACATCGCAACAGTCGCAATCATCCGGAACGACAGCACGAGGAAAGCTTACCGGATTATCTGCAACCCAAAAAGATGCAAGAAAGGAAGCACAAAAGGAGACACAGAAAGAAGCACAGAAAGAAGCACAGAAGGAGGCTGTTTCATCTGCTGCAGAAGAACAGGCAGAAAACGGAGGAGATCTGTTAGGACATGCATTATCGGCAGTAAAGAGTTCTGCAAAAATAGCAATAACGACTACCAGTCGGATTTTAACAGTACCAAGCGAAGTATCTCAGAAACTTAGCCGTGCGGAGCAGATAAAGGAACAAGTCATCAACATGGAAGTAGATAAGATGGCATATAATGCGACGATTAAGACCACCACAAAAGTCGTAACAAAAACAATACGTTCCATCGGTAGATATCTTTGGAAGATTATAAAAGAATTTTTAAAAAAAGAATTCTTAGTTTTATTATTATTCTTTCCATTTGTAGTTCAAGTTGCGGTTGTTTTACTTGTTGTATTTGTGGCACAGGAAAGCGGAGATACTTACAGACTGGAAGAAACAACTGCGATTGAAAGCAATACGACTACAGTTTCAAATCGTTCAGAAGCGGAAATTATAAATGGCTATGTTTTTTTCAATCAAGGTGACTATTCAAATGCTATGGGTGTAGGTTCAGATGGACGAGTACGAACAATTGCCGGTTCTGGATGTGGACTTACAGCTATTGCAAGTGTCCTATGTAAATGGACGGATCGAACAGATATTACGCCAGAGACTGTATTAAACTATGCATTAAACGGTGCATCCGGAAGCCGATGTAGTATTGTATTGGTATCTTCTTCGATGATATCAGGACTTTGTAATCAATATGGGCTTACTTATACAACCATTATCCCTAAAAGTCGAGAGCAGCTTCGGGATGCTTTAAATGCCGGTAAAAGCGTAATTGTATTACTGTCCAACCGAGCGAGATGGTGTAATGGTAATTATGTTACAAGTAATACACATTATATTGTACTTATGGGATATTCTGAAAATGGAACTATCCTGTGTATGAATCCTGCAGGGGGAACCCTTTGCTATATAACGGAGGATACAGTTGTAAATGATACAGGAACAGATACATTTCATGTAATTTATAAAGAATAGGAGTAGTTTATGAAAAAGAAATTATTAATACTGTATGCATCAGTTGGTATTATCATTCTGGTCTGTCTTATCTGTATGACTTTAAACCGGAAGAAGCAGAATCAAACGGAACCGGTATCAACAGAATTAAATACGGATGTTACAACGGAAAGTGTATCGGAAATGAGTACGGAGCAGGACAATTCGGAGAGCGAATCAGAGAGTATTACACTTTCTGAGGATAATTATATTGAAACAATTAAACAGATCATATCTGGTCAAACAAATAGTCAGACACCTGTTACAAAAGCGTGCCTGGCTTCTTTTGATTCTGCAGATCTTTCAGGGATCATTTCCATTACTGAAATACCGGAGATGTGTTCTTATGCAGATCGTAAAGCTTGTTTTAACATCACAACATCGTCCGGAACGAAAAGTTATGCTGCAGGTTTTACGATCGTTAATGGAAAGATGAATTATCTGGAAATCTATTATGTACCAGGTGCAGAAGGAGGTGTTTAGGAGTTGACTGTTAAAGAAAAAATTGATTTTGAGAAAGAACAGTTCTTATCTTATCTCCTGCTCAATTCAAGAGCAGATCTGATATCGAAGTCGTATGAAATTGTATTAAAAACTGCAATCTACGATCGGTTGTATGAGATGCTTCCCAAGCTGTCAGAACGCCAGGCAAATAAAATTCTTCTTACCGACAATATTGTTGATTTTATATATCTAAAGAAGAAGGATGATCTGGAATTACAGAAAGGGCAGATCACTTCGTATTCATGGAACCGAGTTATGAAAGAACTAATATTTTGAGAATGCTGCATAAAGTTTATGCAGCATTTTCTTTTAAGGAGGGTTGTACCATGTACAGACCATATTCAGAGTTAAAAGCGGAGACAGCAGCCATTAAGCAGATCGATATCCAGATGATTGCAGAAGAAATGGGATTTACGTTTAAAAGGCGTGGATCTCATTTGGAATGCAGAGAGATTCCCGGAATGGTTATTTTCCTAGAAACCAATACATATCATAATTTTTATACCGGAAAGAGTGGATCGGTGATCGATCTTGTAATGGAGTATGAATATAAAACATTTCCAGAAGCAATCAGAGAATTGTCAAAGTATTTGTCTGGATCGCATCAACAAATGAATAAATACCAATCGAAACCGGAATCAAAACCATTTCGGCTACCGCCAATTAATAAGGACTATCGTAGGGTATTTGCTTATTTAAATCAAACAAGAGGGATTGACAGCGAATTAATAGCAAAGCTGATGCATGAACATCGAATTTATGAAGAAGCGAATCATCATAATGCTGTATTTCTGGCAGGAGACAGAAAGGGGTTTATTCAGCATGCCTTTATCCGTGGAACAATTACCGGAAAGCAGTTTCGTGGAGATGTTGAAGGATCAAATAAAGATTATGGTTTCAATATCGAAGGAACCAGTGATCGGCTAGTTGTATTTGAAGCTCCTATTGATCTGCTTTCCTATAAGACATTATATAAAGAATCACCGGACCACCTTCTTGCACTTGGAATGCTTGCACAATCCCCAGTGTATACTTATTTAGCGGAGTATCCAGAGGTGAAAAGGCTCTTATTTATTCTGGATAATGACAAAAAAGGGCGGGAAGCAGCAAGAAGATATGAACGTGAATTTGCAGATCATGGGTATGAGATCAATCATGATGAAATTAATGTCAAAATGTGGTATGCAGGAACAAAGGATGTAAATGACTATCTGCTTGCTGTAAAGCAGCAACGGCTTCCCAAACAATCAAAACAAGCATGTCGGAGGTGCTGATGAAGAATTTAATAGATGAGATGAATCTGTTTTTACAGGCAGAAGGAGCCTTGTTCGATCGGAGCCTGAATGATGGGGATATGGAGCAAGAGATGGAGATCATTCAGCAACAAGATGCTCACGATAAATCCAGTTCTTTCTTAACGGCTGATAGAAACTGTTTATAAAGACTTCATTGCATGGAAATAGTACAGATGCTATAATAACACTTGGGTGTTATCATAACACGGTAGGCGGTTGCCCTTCTACGGAGGGACTGTGACCCTCCGATTACATAGAAACCCATTTGGGAATCTTGAGGAAAGGAGGGCTAAGCCAATGAGTATTGTTGATTTTATTGCAGTAGTAAGCTTCGGCTTAACCTGCTTTGGATTAGGATATTCCTTTGGTAAGGATAATACAACACAGAAATAGCCGCCCCGGTCTGGTAAACTGAGCGGCTATTTCGGCTAAAAGTTATCGGGTCAACCGTCTATCGGTAACACCTTTTCTATAAGTATATTATCACGATCAAAAAAAAATGTCAAAAAAATGTAGAAACAGAAAATGGATACAGCAAAATGCCACGAGCAATGTTCGTGGTTTTTTTGTTGCAATTTTATAAGGGGGAGCATTCCCAATGCCCTTTTTGGATGTGCCTGCCTATTCTTGGCGACAGCCAATATTATACGGTATAGATATGTGCCGGGGGTATTAGGGGTGCTCCCCTAACAAGTTGGCGTTTTGTATGGACAAAATGCGTGACTTGCTAACATGTAACAAAGTTATATGTTAGCAAACAGGCAAAAAGTGTCTGCAAAGTGTCCATAACGTGTCCATAGACAAAAAAGTGTCTATAACGTGTCCATAAAAGTGTCTGCAAAATGTCTATAACGTGTCCATAAAAGTGTCTGCAAAATGTCCATAATGTGTCCATAGACAAAAAAGTGTCCATAAAAGTGTCTATAACGTGTCCATGGACAAAAAAGTGTCTATAAACAAAAATAACTGACTGTAAGGAGAAAATCATGAAAAAAACAATAAAAAAGTCATATCGGTTTGATGCTGATACAAACCGGCTGCTGCAGCTTAATTTGAGCCGAGCAGGTAAGAAAAAAAATGAGAGCGCATATATCCGTGAATTGATTCATCAGGACTATATGACTTCTGTTGGTGTAAAAGCTGCTGATATAGCATCGGCAAAAAGGCAACTGATAGGCATTGGAACCAATATCAATCAGATTGCCCGAAAAATGAATGCAATGGATTTCGGACAGGCAGATATGGAACGTCTTTCAGATGCTCTTTTGGATGTCGCTTCCATGCGGGATGATTTGCAGAAAATTACACTGGTATTTTATAAAGGAGAATGAAACTATGGCATATCTAAGATTAGGTGCTATCAGACAGGCAAGATCCGGTAAAAAATCAGCCGGCTTGCTCCGGGGAATTGATTACATTTACAATCCTGAAAAAACAGAAAGCAAATATGTATCAGGATATAATCTGTCTTTACCAGAAGATCTTACAGATGCATCACGCCTGACAAAGCAAGTGTACAGACAAATGATGGATATAAAGGAGGCATTTGGAAAAGAATGGGGCGTACAGGGATATCACTATAAACTGGCATTCCCAGCTTCCGATCATCTCACACCTGATCTTTGTATGCAGATCACAAAAGAATTTATTGAGCGGTGTTTTCCAGAATATCAGGTAGCATATTCGGTTCATACGAATACAGATCATATTCACAGTCATATTGTATTTAATTCTATTGATCTGATCGAAGGGCGAAAATATCGGTATGAGAATGGTGATTGGAGAAGATATCTTATGCCGGTAATCAATGAACTATGTGAAAAGTATCAATTATCACGGTTCAATCTGGAAGTAGAGGAAGAAAAGACATATAAGTATAAATATGATTATTCAGAAAGGGGAAAACAGACCGGATCCTATACGAATGATATGATACTCAAGGATGTAGATGAGTGTATCAGTAAAGCAGATAGTTATGAGAAATTTAAGATACTCATGCAGGAAAAAGGACATCTGATCAATGATGATCCGAAACATAAATATATTACAATCTTGGCTCCGGGACGAAAAAAAGCTGCCCGGTTGGTAAATCTCACACCAGACAAACAGACCTATACGAAAGCAAATCTTATGAAGATGATTGCCGGCACTTTTCAACAAGAAAACAGACAGGAATACATGCACCGGCTTTTTACAGATATGGGAGATTATTATAAGTATGTGGCAGCATCCGGTATTCGGTTATTTGATGTAAAATCTTTTATCAGTAAGAACGGATTGCAGGATCAAAAGAAGTTAGATCAGTATATGGACTACCTGCAGGTGGCAGAGACTGAACTATCACATTTGAAGAAAAGAATACATATCAGCTATGAGGCAAGACATGTGGCATTGGATAATCTTACCGAGTTATCGAAGCTGTATCCGTATTATAAAAGTTATAAGGCAGACAATCAGAAATATAAAGCGGAACATGACAGGGCTATTGAAATATATTATGATCTTAAAGATCATGGATATAATCTTGTATCGTTATATCGATTTGGGAAACTGGCGGATCGTTGCTTAAATACAATCCAGGACTATAAAAAACATCTGTATATTGAAAAACAGATCTGTCAAAGAATGCAGCAAAAACTAAAGCAGGAAGAAAAAACAAAAAAAGCAAAAAAAACAGTCACACGAAAAAGCCTGTGATAAGATTATAATAACAAAATAAATAAAAAGCCGGTAACGGCACAAGCAGAAGGATATAAATTATATGCTTCTTTTTTTTTATGAAAAAAATAGGCGGGAATACCACAATACGGAGGTGAGAAATGCAGGTATTGAATGCCAAATTATGAAATTTAGGAGGAGAAAAGATGTTAAATTACGATGAATTTAAAGATATTGTTACAGAAAAATTTCCGGAGTATTTTCCGGAAGAATACAGAAATTATGAAATGGACGTACATACAGTATATCGGACAAATGAAATACTGGATGGAATATCATTTCGGAGACCCGATCAGGCTATTGCTCCAACTGTTTATATACAGGATATGTACCGTGATTACAGAAGCTGTAATAATCTGGATGATGTGATGCAGCGGACTGCAGAATCATATGTTGAAAAAACACAATCTGCTGATATGGACATCAGTTTATTTGATCAAGTACCGACAGATCGTATTTATATGACATTAATAAATGCAGCGGACAATGCAGAATTGTTAGCAGATAGTCCACACCGGGAATTTCAGGATCTGGCAATTACTTATCGGATTTTAGTAAGCAGGAATGATGCAGGAATGATGTCAACACGTATTAATTCAAGTCTTGCTGCAAGGTATAACTTAACAGAGCCGGATTTATATGCTATTGCATATGAAAATACAGAACGGTTGTTTCCATCTGTGGTTTGTCCAATGAATGATATATTACGAGAACTGATGCCTGATGAGGTGCCGGAAGACAATAACTTATATGTTGTAACAAATAACCAGCAGATTAGTGGTGCAACAGCGGTGTTGTATGGAGAAAATCTACAGCAAATAGCTGACACATATGGCTGTGATCTGTATGTTATTCCATCGAGTATACATGAGATGCTCGTGTTGCCGGAGACAGATACATCCGCAGGATTTGTAGATCAGCTTGCAGAAATAGTCTGTGAAGTAAACAAGACAGCAGTAAAAGAATCGGATCGATTATCTAATCAGGTATATAAATATGACAATAAGGCGAGAGAATTATCAATTGTAAGTAACTCTCCTGATCAGATCAAAGATCAAAAAAAGGAACCGGTTAAAATGCCGGGAAGAACAAGATAGAAAGGAAAGGCAGCCAAATAGGCTGCCTTTTTGGTGTATGCCATGTATGAGATTATAACAAATAGCAAAAAGAGTAAAAACATAATCGGAGACACAACCATCATTATTGATGGACGTTTTCAAATAAATAATATCAGTATGATTCAAAACGGATTCGATGATACCGGGGTATTTCTAACATTTCCATCTGCAGAAAGGGCGCATTTTAATGTGATATCAAAAGACTATATGAAAGCATTTACAAATGCGGCTTATCTTAGCTTAAAGCATCATGGAGAACCATATTATTTACATATATTTGAAAATCAGTTAGAGCCACAATCCTATCTTGACATGATGGATCGAATTCAATATGGCAGGAGCATACCAGAATCATTGAGAAATCTTGTGCCGGTAGAACCAGATCCTTTTTCGTATGGAACGAGTGAGTTTCGATATAAAATAGCATCTATTTATCAAAGATACTATGGAAATGGGATCAATCATTTGGAACGCTATGACATCCGTCCAGATCAGAGTAGTAAAGAACATTTTAGTATGCAATTTTCGGATGCGATAATTTGTTCTGGGATTGATCTTTCGGATAAAAGGGCATCGGGATCATATAAACTTTTGAACCAGGATTTCAAGGCAGAGGTAAAAGCAAAAATAAAGCAACAACAAGAAAAGTTACATGAGAAACGAGAAAATAAATTTAGCAGATAAGAAAAGAAGGTGACATTATGGAAATAACAGGAGTTGGTGAAGCTGCACAATTCATGGAGGTAAGCATCAGAGGAATAGATACAGCATTAAGGCTTACCGGTAATTTTGTCGGATGGTCATTAGAACAGTTGTGCAGACTTGCAAAACTGATTATCAGTCAGATTGAACGTGGCAGAAAGCAGCCGGAACAATTGCACCCTGGGGAAATGCGCTTGGATAAAATGTTGAAATATAGTGCAGAAATGGGAAATGAGACATTATTAATGCAGATCGATGAAAGAATTGAAGAAGATTTTGTCCAGTTCTGTAAAGACAACAATTTAACATATTCTTTCCTGTATGACTGTAATAAAGGAGATGGGTTCAAAGAGATTGCATATAATGAAGATCAGGCAACCGTATTTGGGGTATTTATTCGTAAGTATGCGCCAAATGCAAGGGCGTATAGTTGGGACAATTATATGGAAAATGCTACCGAGGCTGATTTTATAGAAATGGAGCAGGAGATGTCGAAAGATGCTCGTAGGCAGGTGGAGAGAGCATATAGTTCTGATCGGGTAAAGAGTTTTTCAGACTTGAAACAGAAAAGTGAATATATGTCTGTATTTACTATTCCGGCAGAGTCCTATGCACAGTTTGCGGTCTTTGCTGAAAATGGACAAATCGATCATAGTATATTAATGGATTACGATAATCAGGTATCAATAGCAGTGACAGATATGGATTATGATAAGATCGATGCATATTTAAAAGAGAATCAGTTAAGTAAGCAGAATCTGGCAGAATTTTTAACGGAGCATTTTGATTATATTCCGGATACTGCAATGATTGAGGTTGCTAAAAAAGGAAGCAACATAGACATCGACACCGGAAAAGACCGCATGATTGCACTTGATACGAGACAGCTCGCAGAAATTAATGAGTACGCAGCTAAAATTCGGATACAGTACCAAGGGACTGATGCATTTGTAAATATCCCACTTGACATGCTATATGCAGATCAAAACTTAAATCAGCTTAGTGTGATATTTCCATCTGCAGAACAATTTCATGTAGTCGAGGAAGCAGCCTATACAAAGCAGGTCGATGGAAAAAGTCAAAGTATAATGCAAAAGCCACTGGCTACGCTGACCGGAGAGGAACTAACAGACAGAGCAATAGAGCAAAAGAAGATATATGAAGAACGCAGAGTGGCACTGCAGCAGCAGAATGTAAAAATGGCAGATCTGTTTGTTAACACACCATACGAGAATGTGGAGCGACCGATCGAGCCGGTTCAAATTCATACACAACCAAGTTCACCAACCTTAAAACAGGAACATTATGTAGAAAGACAGCCGGATCAATCGATGCTGCAGCCAGATCGGTCCAGAAGTTATGCTGCAGAAATGGGAGCATATCAGAATCTTGGCATTAGTGATCGGGATATTACGATTGATGAAAGTCTTATATTTGAAGAAAATGATCGGGCTATCAAAACAAGAATTCCTAAAACCTGGGGAGAAGATATCCGATTTCTCTGGATACCTAAAAGCGATCTGCAATTTATCCATCAGGATCATACGATACTTACAAAGCTTGATCCAAATAAAGAATATCCGATTTACGATAACAATGATTCAGTCGTACAGCATATGAAAGGGTCAGATCTACGACGAAATCATTATGATGCAATCGATAAATCTGTCCGAAAACGTGCTGAAAATAGAACAAGATCAACTATAAATAAAAAGACTTCAAGGAATACGCATAGTCGGAGTAGGAAGTAGGTGAGAGAGTGAAAAAAGAAGTAACAGCAGCAACGGTACAGAAGAAAAAAACTCCGATTATTGTATATATATTGCTTTACATGTTTGCATTGTACGTTGCATTTATGATTGCAGAAGCTTGGGATCCCAAGCTGAACATTATAGATCAGACAAATAATATAATGAATAATGTATCCTTTAATTTATTTTCATGGAATTGGAACCGGGTTATGAATAATAGGTCTATACTATTGCGGTCGTTTTTAATCCTTGCAATATTTTTGAGCCTTGTTTTGCTATATGCTTTATCACAGAGAGATTTTATCACCGGTAAAGAGTATGGTGTAGCAGATTGGGGCAGTATTGAAAAGATCAATAAGAAATATGCAGCAAAAAAGAATGAACATGAAAATAGAATCTATTCGAACCAACTTCGGATTTCTATGAACGGAAGGTTTACGAGAATTAATAATAACGCCATTGTTGTTGGTGGATCTGGAGCAGGTAAAAGTATGTTTTTACTCCGCCCAAATTTGTATCAGGCATCTGTCACAAGTAAATATCCGGGTAGTTTTGTTATTACCGATCCGGATGGATCACTTCTCCGTGCAAATGGCAAGATTTTAAAGAAAAAAGGATATTTGGTAAAATCTGTAAATTTGATTTCGGGGATGATGCAGGAAAGCGACAGATTTAATCCGATGTTATATCTTCGCAATGAAACTGATGTTCTTAAATTTTGTGAAGCTTTATTTGCGAATACAAGAAAGGCAGGAGAGAACAGCCATCAGGATCCTTTTTTTGACAATCAGGCAAAAACGCTATTACAGTCAGTAGTTTTGCTTGTTTGGTTAGAACATGATCGGTATGGATGGAAGAATGATTTTAACCAGGTCATGGATTTGGTTGAGATGGCAGATGTGGAGGAAGGAAATTCGCCACTTGATGAGATCATGTTACGTTTGGCGCATGATACTTTGCATGAAAGAAACGGCGGAACGCAGCATCCGGCATATAAAGCATATAAAAAGGCGACAAAGGGGGCAGATGATACCGTTTTGTCGATTATATCATCATTAAACGAACATATTCGTGTATTAGACAATCCGGATGTTCGGCGCATCTTTTCGGGTGATGATCTCGACCTTAAGACGGTTGGAACCGGTGAAATTAATGGACGGAAAAATGTAAAAACCGCCCTCTTTCTTGTAATACCTGATGCGGATACGACCTTTAATTGTATCGCAGGAATGATTTATACCATGCTGATTCAGGAGCTTTATTTTCAGGCAGATTTTGTCTACAGAGGAGAATTGCCGGTACCTGTTACATTCTGGTTTGATGAATTTGCTAATATTGCTTTACCAGAGAACTTCCCAAAGGTTCTTGCAACCATGCGAAAACGGTTAATGAGTGCAGTTATTATCATTCAAAATATGGCACAGATCAAGGGCATATATAAGGAAGACGGCTGGGAGAACATTGTAGGTAATTGTGACGTATTTATATATTTGGGTGGTAATGAACCATCGACATTTAAGTACATTAGTGAAAATCTTGGTAAAAAAACCGTATGGAAGCGGAGTCATGGAGCAAGTCATGGCGGTAACAGTGGCTCATCATCAACAAATGATGATGTACTGGGACGAGAACTGATGCTGCCTGATGAAGTGAGAGAACTTGACACAGATTACTGTATTGTACTTGTGCGAGGACAAAAGCCGGTACTTGACCTGAAATACCAGACATTTGATTCTTCAGATTATAAGTTATCTATAAGTCTTGGTGAGTATATGAATTCTCAGGAGAGAAATAAGGGAGCTTTTACAATTGAAACATTTCCGGCAGCGTATGGATCACCAAATATGATTCAATTAGATCCGGAACAGCCGATGGTCAATCTGCATCCGGATCTTGCAGAGCTGTTTCGTATCGTTGAATTTAATAAAGAACAGGATACAAAGGAGAAAAAGATTAACATAGCCGGTATGAGTGTTGTTGAGTTACTTTCGCATCCGGCTTTTCACTTGACCAATGACGAGTTATACGAAGTGACAGAGGGAATAGCAAATGGCTTAACGGATGAGGAAATCAAGAGTTATATTCTTTGCGGATCTGCAGAAGTAATGAAGCAGCAAAGATTACTACTTTGCGCTATTAAGATGCGACAGCAGGCACAATAATCTCATATATAAAGATTTTTTATCTGCAGGACAAGTAATTTTGTTCTGCAGATAATTTTATATTCAGGAGGGTAAACGATGAAAGTTTTAAATGATGAAGTATTTAAAGAAAAATATATCAAGCATCTGGCATGGATTGATGGGTATGCACAGCTTTGGAGTGATTATAAAATGAATTTAGCTGGGTATAACATAGATGGTATGGAATTTAATAATATTAAATTCAGGGAAGCAGATCTGACATCGGTACAGATGCATTCTGCCTCTTTTACCTGTTGTAATTTTGACTATGCAAAGATTACATCTGGTGTATTAGAGAACTGCAGCTTGACAGAATGTAGTATGATTAAATCAGCAATATGGTGTATGGATATCAAGGATGCAGCCTTTAATTATTGCAATATGAACTATGCAGATTTACGTTATAGTAATATAGAAAATACAAGCTTGGTATGCTCATCTTTGAGAGGAGCAGATTTTTCATATTGTATATTTGATGATCGGACCGATATCCGCTTTTCAGATATTACCGAAGCTGTATTTACGGGCACACGTTTTGATTTTTCAAAGCAGATTGATGTATTACCTGAATTTTGTTACATGACTGGAAATGATGGTAAAACCGTGCTGCTTGCAAAAAACGATCCGAATATTTATCCAATGCCGGAAGAATTTGCTTATCTTGATCCAAAAGCATTAAATGCAGCATTACATATATCAGATCGACAGTATGAGCTCATGTATCAAGGCTTGATTACCGGTTGGGAAAGCATCGAAGCTTCCCAGGCAGTATATAAAGCAGAAATTACAATTAAAAACTCATCAGGAGTACCGATTCTTGGATTCGAAACAAAATCGTTTGAAAGTCGGGCAGATATTAATGCACACATCGATGAAGTATGTAAGTACCAGGCAAAAAAGAACAAAAGTAATGTCTTTGCAGTAAGTATACTGAAGAAGCAGGGGACGGATTCAGAATATGTATGCTGTGAAAAAATAAATGATTATTTTGTAAATCAGTCTCATAAAGCAGATAAGAAAAAAAGTCGTTAGTTTCTATAATATTCCATAATTATTGTAATTTGTGTATGGTGGACCGGATGGTGAAATGGGTGCATCCATGCGGTACCTGTCCCAGCGTTATGCAATGCCGGACAATAAGGTGAAAGCGATTCTTACCGATATTGGTACAGAGGAGTTGGGACATCTGGAGATCGTTGCCACGATCATTTACCAGCTTACCTGCCGGTTATCGATCGAGGAGATTAAGGCATCGGGATTTGACAAATATTATATCGATCACACCTTAGGAATCTGGCCGCAGGCAGCAGGCGGCATTCCATTTAACGCCTGCGAATTCCAGAGCAAGGGTGATCCGATCACGGATCTTTTCGAAGATATGGCAGCAGAGCAGAAAGCCCGGTCGACTTATGACAATATCCTGCGTCTCTGCAAGGACTATCCGGATGTATATGAGCCGATCAAATTCCTTCGCGAACGTGAGGTCGCACATTTCCAGCGCTTCGGTGAAAGCCTTGGCATTGTCCGCGAAAAGATGGATACAAAGAACTTCTATGCATTTAACTCAGCATTTGATACAAGTGCTCCATGCGTGGAGAAATGTGGGAAGTAAGAGATAGTCGCTACCGGTTGTTTATTATATAGTAGTGATAGAAAAAATATCAGGCAGCAATCCTGAATCGGGGATATCAAGCTGCCTGATTTTTTCACAATGTATATTATTGAGAATAATTCTTGAAAAGAATTATAAATTTATTCGGTTTGTGGTATAATGAATATAAAATTATTTGTTTGCAAGGATGAAAAAACAAATCGTATTTTGTAAAAGGGAGGTACAAGCATATGGACAAAAAAGCAATCTATAATTTATCCTATGGTGTATTCATGTTATCCACCAGATCAGGGGAGAAGGTAAACGGCTGCATCACAAATACATGTATGCAGGTGGCAGGCAATCCGGTTCGGGTTGCGATATCTGTATTAAACACGAATTATACATGCGACCTGTTGAAAGAGAGTGGGATATTTGCTTTGAGTATTCTGGATCAGACCTGCTCATTTGCGACGATAAAACATTTCGGGTTCCAGTCCGGCAGAGATGTGGATAAATTCGCAGATCTGCAAATGCCAAAGGACTGCAATGACATTCCGTATATGGGATGGAATGCCTGTGCCGTGATCAGCGGAAAAGTAGTAGAACAGCACGACCTTGGCACACATACGTTATTTATCGCAGAAGTCGTAGATGCCAAGCTGATCAATGAAAATGCACCGCTGACTTATGCGGATTATCAGACAAAGGTAAAACCAAAAGCAGAACCGAAAGCCCAGAACAAGAAGATTGTAGGCTGGCGCTGTCGTATCTGTAATTATGTATATGAAGGAAGTGAGCTGCCGGCAGACTTCACCTGCCCGATATGTGGACATGGGGTAGAGGATTTTGAGCCGGTGTATGAGGCGTAAGCTATTAAAAAGCTTATAAACAGGAGGACAATGCTATGGAACGAGTAGTAAAATTTTTAAAGGACGCAGAAACTTATTATTTAGCAACTGTAGAGGGTGACCAGCCAAGAGTCAGACCATTTGGAACTGCCCATATTTTTGAAGGCAAGTTATACATACAGACAGGCAAAGTAAAAGAAGTATCAAAGCAGATCCATGCAAATCCGAAGGTTGAGATTTGCGCTTTTATGAATGGAGAATGGCTTCGTGTAGCAGGAGAATTGGTGGAAGATGACCGCAGAGAAGCAAGACAGTCTATGTTGGATGCATACCCTTCATTACAGAAGATGTATTCCGCAGATGATGGTAACACCGAGGTATTTTATTTTAAGAATGCAACAGCAACTTTTTCATCATTTACACACGAACCGGAAGTTGTGAAGTTTTAAATGTATTACATGGTTTGACAAACGCCCTCGCTTGTATAAGCGGGGGCGTTTGTATTTGGGTTATTGGTATTTGAAAGTGTATTTTCTAAAATTTGACAAAATATGCGTATATTATTGCACATTATGACAAATAAAGGTATAATATTTCCATAATAAAAGGGGGCGGGTCTGAGATAGAGGCTTTTTAGTTTTCTATTTTCTCTAATAAGAAATCCCTATAATTATGAAGTGAAATTGATATGATGGACGATTTTTTGTACATGGCATAGATTAGTATATTCATATTAATGATTGATTGTAATAAAAAATACATTGTGGAATATAAGGCACGTTCCAATATGTGGCTATTACTAAATATCTTAATAATAAATTAGTATTTACATTCCACAATGTATTTAAAATTATATATGGAATGATAGAAAATTACAACAGGATGATTTTTATAAAAACAATACCAACTAAATTATTTTTAAGTTATTGGTATTGACATGAGAATAAATATATGCTATTTTGATAATACAAAGAAAAATAAATTAACAAGGAGGTGAAAAAATGTATCAGATTAAACTGCGTTTTAAATTGGAATTTCCTTTTCTTCCGAAGGAGATGGATCGTTTGTTTACAAGTTTTTTAAAGGCTGCGACGAAGAATATTTCCGAAGATTTGTATCAGCGTTTATATGATAAGAGCAGATCAATCATGAAGGCGTTTACATATTCGTATTATCTTCCCGGTGCTAAGTTTACAGACGATAAGATACTTCTTGATAAGAACGAATTCATGGTATTTTTTACAGATGCTGATGATAAGGAATTTTTATATTTGTTTAATGCGTTTCAGACTATGAAATTTCGGCATTATTCGATGAACAAGAATTCCATGCAATTAATATCTGTGTATATTCAGAATATAAATGATATCACAGATGATGAAATCATCATAAAAATGCAGAGCCCATTACTGGCAAGATACCATGATAATGATACCAATTCAGACAGTTATTATACGTTTGATAAGGATGAGTTTTCAGACGTTGTGAAAGAGAATGTTAAGATCTTTATTCAAAGAATGAATATTCCGGTTGAGACAGATGATTTTTCTATTCAGGCGATCAAAGGAAAAAAGGTTATAATACCAGTGTTTGGAAGAAATACAGATGCTTCGCTTGGTATTTTCAAATTAAAAGGCTCTGTTGCTTTATTAAATGTTCTGCAGAGATCCGGAATTGGAGTACGCAGGTCGACAGGAAATGGAAAGTTTGAAGTATTAGGTTAGAAGAAAGGAGGATTATAAGTTGGGTAGAATCTATATACCAATGGGTGATTTTCTGAAAAATGCGGGAATCGTAGGTATGCATTATATACTGGACGAAATTGCTGCTGCATCGGAAGATTTGGATTATGGCTATACGGAAGATAATCAGCAATTATGGCTTGATACAGATTTCTGTCAGGAAACGGACTGGACGGATTTATACTTTCGTGGGATCACGACATATTACAGGTCACATAGTGTATATCAAACAATATTGGATAAGATTAAGAATTTGTTAGCTGTACTGGATTTGCCGGAATGGGATGGTAAAAAGTGGAAAGATGATATCAAATTCATTAACGATAAACTTTTGTCTAACAGTTATAAATCGGGCATTGCCAGTATAAAGGATGAGGTTGATACCACAGAAGCATATGAGATGCTTAAGGCGGTAAAACTGAAAGAATCTATGGAACCGGAACTGTTGCGGGATCGATTGGTTCAGTTACATGAATTTCTTATTCAGCCCATTTGTGCAGAAACCTTGATCATGAAGAGTGCCATATATAATTACATCAATCGTTTCTGGGATGGAAAATGTTTTCTATTACGTGCAAATGCAGCGAAAAATATGCGAGAGGTTTTTGAAAATGATTTTTCAGAACCATTTCGGACTTATATAGCAATTGATCAAAAGAAGGCAAAGGAGATATGCATTGATTGTAGTGCAATGATTGATTCGAAGACGAAAGTATCACTTGCATTTATGAAGGATCAGGCAGATGATCTGGCAAGAAAACAATCAGCTTTCTGGAATTGTAAAGTAGATGCTTTCTTATGTCCGGTGTGTGCATTTGTATATGCATTATCTCCTCTTGGTTTTTATCTGATGGGAAATCGATTCCTGTTTATTAATACGGATCAGAACATTCAGGAATTATTAGAGGTAAATCGTAAGGATGGCATTATGCAGGATGTGGAAAGAGAAGATGGAGAACGATATACTTCATGGATTTCCAGAACATTGAATCTGTTATTGAAGATGAAGACGGAAGAACTAGGTAATATTCAGATCATAACCAGAGGCAGGGATGAAAGCGAACGTTATACATTTGATATTATCAATAAAAATATCCTTGCAATATTAAATGATGAGAAAGTAAGGGCTGGACTTGATGTATTAAGTAAATACCCATATATAAAAAAGGGGACTGAATACATAAATATACATGAAACAGTTATATTGAATATTCTTCGGTATAGAAATCAATATCCATTATTAAATATCTTGTTAAGGCAGTCTATGGATGTAAAGACATATTTGGTAGATGCTTATTGGGTATATGATATTCAGATTCGTGTAAGTTTATTGAAGAAAGATAATGAAGATAAGAATAAGATAGGAGGTGCAATAGTGAATCGATACAAAGTTAGAGAGTGTGGATATGAATTAAGAAATAAACTGTTAGCAGCGAAAGGCACAAGTGATGATTCAAGAATCAGAGGTACGGTATATCGATTACTGAATGCAGTTGCAGTTGGAGATGTTTCCCATTTTATGGAAATTATAATGCGTATCTATTGTTCTGTAAATCTGACAGTTCCGGATGCATTCATAGAGTGTCTGGATAATCGGGAGAAGTTTAGAGAGTATGGATATGCATTCCTTATGGGATTAGAAGGAAGTCATTATGAAAAAAAGGAGGAAAAGGTTAATGATTAGGAATGGTTTAACACTTACAATGGTATTTCTTGCAGAAAGTGCAAATTATGGAGAGGGCGTAGGTAATATTACTACACTCAAAAAATTATCACGAGGAACATATGAGCAATATTCTTATATATCAAGACAGGCATTGAGATACAATATTATTCAGCAGTTAGGATGGGATACAACACCTGTTGATGGAAAGAGTGGAGTCGTTCAGTTTGCACCAACTGCTAATATAAAAGATTATCCGGAAATTGACTTTTTTGGTTATATGAAGACCAGTGCAAAAGGAGAGGATAAAAAAGGCGGAGCTGATACCAGAAGTGCAGTTGTTCGACTGAGTAATGCGGTATCATTAGAGCCTTATCAGAGCGATTTGGAATTTTTAACCAATATTGGATTGGCAAGACGCCAGGATCTTGATAATGCGATCGCACAGAGTGAGATACAGAAGTCATTCTACTCATATACGATCACTATAGATCTTGATCGTATTGGTGTGGATGGAGATCTTGAGATATCTGCAGAAGAAAAAGCAGATCGAGTAAAAAAATTTCTTGATACGATCCAGTATTTATATCGTGATATAAAGGGAAGAAGAGAGAACCTTAGTCCTGTATTTGCAATCGGTGGTCGATATATAAGAAAAAATCCGTTCTTTGAAAATAGAGTATCTTTGGAAAATGGAGCCATAAACACGAAGATGCTTGGAGAGATTATTGAAAGTGATGAGGATATAAAGAACAATACCAGTGTTGGAGTTGTGACAGGTATTTTCCAGAATGATGCAGAATTAAAAGATACATTGAACACAAAGACAGTTGCAGATGTATTTAAACAGTTGAAAAAGGAAGTTGATGAATATTATGGAGCGAGCAATTAGAATTGATTGTTTTCAAAACCTTGCGAACTACAGAAAACCAAGTAGTTTCATTATAAAAGAATCTTATCCGTTGCCACCATATTCAACTGTTATTGGTATGATTCACGCAATTAGTGGATTTGACAGTTATCACAAGATGCAGGTAAGTATCCAGGGAGAAAACGCAGGTTCTGTATCAGAATTGTATACAAGATATTCATTCAAATTCGATACAAAGTATGAAGAAGGCAGACATCAGCTCTGTATCAAAGGTGAAGACAAAGATTATGGTGTGTTTAAGGGGATTGCACATGTAGAACTGATCTGTGATAATCGGATGGTTTTACATATTATACCTGAGGAGGAAGATTTTGATAAGATTTATCAGGCACTGAAGTGTCCGATTATTTATCCATCATTAGGGCGGTATGAAGATTTGCTGGATATTCAAAATGTAGAAATTGTTGAATTACAGAAAGTTGAATCAGCAACGATTCGAAATAATATCTATATTCCATTTCAATCAGAACTGGATATTGGACGACGTACAAGCACGACTTACATGTTAACAAAGGAATACGAGATAACACCGCAGGGATATCGCAGATGGAAACCGGATGGTGGAAAGGTAAAAGCGTATTATATGCCGAAGGATACTTCAGTAGTGAATGCATATATCGATACCTATGGGGATGTTGTTGCGTTCGCATAACAAGATAAGAGAGGGATTGACAATACGATATGGAATATTATGCAAAGTCAAATGACACCAAGAAGGAAGTTAAAAATGTAAATGACATCAGAAACATATTGATTTATCTTTTGGGCAGCCAGATGGATAAATTGAATGAAAATGAGTCGAAGATGATCATTTCTTACTTGGATTCTTTGAAACAGCAAACTGTTCAGGAGCAAAAAACTTTAAGAGAACATGAGAAGGATATTGTTAACTGTGCAGGAAAATTCTTTGAGATTTTTGATATGTATTTTACAGAAAAGGAAAAGAATCTGGTTTTAGAGGCATGCCGAGTGCATGACCTTGGAAAAGCTAATTATATTTTCCAGACAATTGTCAATCCTCAACTTACAAGGATGGCTGAAAGGCAGATACCACATGGTTTTCTTAGTGCACTTAGTTTATCAGAGAAACAGGTTAAGCAGGAAATACCAGAATGTACAGGCGATGACTTTTCTGTGTTATTGACAGCAGTCTATTATCATCATGATCGGAAGGATAGTTTTTCTGATAAGGATTTTTATGACTATTACGATAAATGGTATAAAAAATATTTGCAGGAATATTTGGGAAAGGAAGATGTGAAATTTTCTGCCGCAAATCGTAATCAACTGTTGTATTCGAATAATCCTACAATGAAATTGAGAAGTGTAGATGAGCAAACATGGTGTGAATATATGTTGATAAAGGGCTTGTTGAATAAGTTTGACTGGACGGTAAGTGCAGGATATTAAGAAGCAGAATTACACAGTGACATTGCTGAGAAAAAATTATGCAGCACGATTCGCGATTACTTTTCAAATTCATTGCGTGAGTTGCAGGTTTTTATGCAGGAACATAGTGATGATAATGTTGTAGTTATAGCACCTACTGGATCAGGAAAAACAGAGGCAGCTTTATTATGGGCAAATGGCGAGAAAGGTTTTTATACATTACCGTTAAAAGTTTCTTCTAATGCCATATATAGCAGAATAAAGGACAGGTATATGTATAAGGATGTAGCATTGCTTCATTCTGATAGCCTAAGCAGTTATTTTGATGGAACAGATGGGCAATTTACAGATGGGAATACCAGATATGAGCAGGCAAAATTGTTCTCGTATCCGCTTACTGTCTGCACGGTAGATCAATTATTTAAATTTGTTTATAAAGCCCCGGGCACTGAGATTTTTGCAGCGACACTGAAATATTCAAAATTAATTATAGATGAGATTCAGTCATATTCTCCTAAGATAGTAGCAGCATTAATTTACGGCTTGTCAGAACTAAAACAAATGGAAGGAAAATTCGCAATCATAACAGTAACATTTCCGCCGGTTTTAGAATTTTTTATGCGAAAATATCGGTTGATAAAGGATAGAGATTATATTTTTATAGATTTTTCCGCTACAATGGGAACAGACAGACATAAGATCGCATTATTTCATGAAGAATTTGATTTTGACAGAATTGCGGAAGATGGATACAAGAAAAAAGTTCTCGTTATATGCAATACAGTATCAAAGGCACAGAAGGTATATGAAGAATTATCCCAAAGAACAGATGAGGTATTCCTGCTTCATTCCAGATATATTCGAAAACATCGGGATCAGTTGGAAAAGATGATAATGGATTTTTCCAGTAATGATGAGATGACAGGTATATGGGTAACAACACAGATCGTAGAAGCAAGTCTTGATATTGATTTTGATGTTCTTTATACGGAGATGTGTACGGCTGATAGCTTATTGCAAAGAATGGGACGGTGTAATAGAGCAGGGAAAAAGGATATAACCGATGCAAATGTATTAATTTATGTTAATTATTCAGGATGTATGAAGAATGGAAAAGGAATATATGACAGTGATATATATGATAGATCTGTACAATTATTAGAGGCATATAATGGAAAGCTTTTTTCCGAAAAAGATAAAGTTCAGTATATGAATGAAGTTTATGATGTAGACGCATTAAAGAATACGGCATACTTCCAAATGATAAAAAGAAATCTGGCTAAATTTAAATCGTTGCAGCCGTTAGATTATACATCTAAGAAAGATATCGATGAGGATTTTCGTGGAATAAAAAGTATTACAGTAATTCCAGATAGAATATATCAGGAAAATCAGTATCTGATAGAGGCAATAACGAGTGTTTTAGATACACCATATGTTGACAGTAATATACGAAGGATATTGAAAGCAAAACTGGCAGATATAACTCTTAATCTGAATCTGTATTCGGATCGGAGAAAATTAGATGGTGTGGATTTGAATTGTATAAATGACAGATTAGATATTCACAGGACATGCTTATTATATGATTTTGATGAAATGACAGGACGGGGTATGGGCTTATCGTTAACGAAGTATGATGATGAGTGGAATTTTATATAAGGAGGAATTGTGGAAAATCGAGTTACTGGTGTAATGATTTATTATTATTTTGTGTGTAAAAGAAAATTATGGTATTTCATAAATGAAATAAACATGGAATCCGATAATGAAAATGTTATGTTGGGTAAACTACTTGATGAGAACAGTTACCGGCGTGATGATAAACACATTAATATCGATAATGTAATAAATATTGATTTTATAAAAGAGCATCAGGAATTACATGAGATAAAAAAGAGTAAAGCAATAGAAGAGGCAGGAATCTGGCAGGTAAAATATTATCTATATTATTTGAAACAACGTGGAGTTAAGGGCTTAACGGCAAAGATTGATTATCCTATGATCAAAAAAAATATTGTTGTAGAACTGTCAGAGGATGATGAAGTACAGTTGCAGAAGATAATTGCAGATATAGAAAAGTTAAAAATGCAGGAACAACCACCAGCATTTGAAAAACAAAAAATATGTGGGAAGTGCGCATATCATGATTTGTGTTTTATCTAACATGGAGGGATAATGGGACAAAGTTTTTATATTTACAATAGTGGAGATTTAAAAAGAAAAGATAATACACTTCAATTTATATCTTCAGGTGGAGAAAAAAGAGATATTCCGATTGAACGAATTGATGATATTTATGTCATGTCAGAGATGTCATTTAATACAACATTTTTGAGTTACATTTCTCAATATGGAATCCCGATACATTTCTTCAATTATTATAATTTTTATACAGGTAGCTTTTATCCAAAAGAAAAGCTGCTGGCAGGTCAATTATTGGTAAAACAGGTTGAACATTATACAGATTATGGAAAGAGATTGACCATTGCAAAAAAATTTATAGAAGCGGCTGCCGATAATATTTACCGAAATCTCCGGTATTATAACGGACGAGGCAAGGATGTATCTTTCTATATGTCAGAAATTGATTCGTTGAGAAAAGAATTACCAAAAACATCAACGATCCAAGAGCTAATGGGAATAGAGGGAAATATAAGAAGGCATTATTATGCTACATGGAATGTTATCATTGATCAGGAAATAGAGTTTGATAAAAGAGTTATGCATCCGCCTGATAACATGATTAATTCGTTGATTTCTTTTGTTAATTCGTTGATTTATTCAAAGGTTCTTAGTGAGGTATATCATACACAATTGAATCCTACGATAAGTTATCTCCATGAACCTGGTGTTAGAAGATTTTCTCTATGTCTGGATGTGGCAGAAATTTTCAAACCGTTGATAGGAGATCGACTTCTTTTTTCATTATTAAACCGTAATCAGATAACCGAAAAAAGTTTTACGAAGGAGCTGAATTATTTGCACTTGAATAGGGATGCATCCAGATTGATTGCACAGGAGTTGGAGAAAAAATTACAGCAGACAATTATGCATAAAGATTTAGGTCGCCCCGTTACATATCAGTATCTGATGCGTTTAGAGTTATACAAGCTGATCAAGCATCTGATTGGGGAAAAAGAATATGAAGGATTCAGAATATGGTGGTGAAATATGTATGTAGTATTAGTATATGACATAAATAAAGAAAATAATGGACAAAAACGATGGAATCATATTTTTAAGATTTGTAAAAGGTATTTATCCCATATACAAAATTCTGTTTTTGAGGGAGATATCACAAAAGTACAACTTGTGAAGCTGAAACAGGAGCTGGATGAATATATTGATCATGAATTGGATTCCGTTATTATATTTAAAAGCAGGCAGGAAAAATGGTTGAATAAAGAGTTCTGGGGTAAGGAAGATGACAAAGCCAGTTTCTTTATTTGAAATTGTCGACCATAAATATTGTAAAATCTGCCGCCGGTCGACAATGGGAAAAAATATAGAAAAAAGGAATATACTATTTAAAAATAGAATGTGTAGTCCGATTATTGAAGCAAGGTCGACAAAAAGAGGATGTGAAAGCATTGTAAAATATTGCTTTTTTATAGTGCGGTTTTAATAGATACATGGTGGAATGTGAATACAACAGATATGAGGGCGCATTACAGATGTATCTAGTTTTAATAGATACATGGTGGAATGTGAATTCGGATCATACGCCAGCTTGCGGACAACTCTCCACGGTTTTAATAGATACATGGTGGAATGTGAATATGTTTGATACCCTTGTAGAATACCAAGGTTCTAAAGTTTTAATAGATACATGGTGGAATGTGAATTAAAAAGGACATCTGTTGTACTCTTTATGTTTGATAGTTTTAATAGATACATGGTGGAATGTGAATCGAGTTAGGTATACAAACATGTTCACCATTCCGAGTTTTAATAGATACATGGTGGAATGTGAATGCATTAAACCACCCCCTTAATCATCGCGGAATAAAGTTTTAATAGATACATGGTGGAATGTGAATGGATACACTTAAGTACAGCTATAATGCCGTTTGATGTTTTAATAGATACATGGTGGAATGTGAATTGCATTGCCCGGAGTAGCAATCTTTACCGCCGTTTCGTTTTAATAGATACATGGTGGAATGTGAATTCACTTCCTGATGCCTTCTTTCTTCTCTTTTAATAGTTTTAATAGATACATGGTGGAATGTGAATTTTGTTTGTACAGTACAGAATGGCAACTTTCGGGAGTTTTAATAGATACATGGTGGAATGTGAATGAAAGTTCTCATTGAACGAACAGGTTTATCAAAATCGTTTTAATAGATACATGGTGGAATGTGAATTGGATTTTTAATACAGCGGGATAAAGTTTAAACTCGTTTTAATAGATACATGGTGGAATGTGAATGTGCGTGTATTAGTACGTTTAATGTTTGAATCATAGTTTTAATAGATACATGGTGGAATGTGAATTGTTGTAATCAGCATCAAGTATATAGTTTACAAGTGTTTTAATAGATACATGGTGGAATGTGAATTAATAATAGATATCGTAGTTAGATAATGACAGTTCAGTTTTAATAGATACATGGTGGAATGTGAATTCAGAATCATAATAATAATTATTAATTGTTTGATGCGTTTTAATAGATACATGGTGGAATGTGAATATGCCCAAAGGTAGTACGTTTTGAAATCTCAGCAGGTTTTAATAGATACATGGTGGAATGTGAATGGTTTAATCGTTACCGGTTCGAATACTTCTCTTGCCGTTTTAATAGATACATGGTGGAATGTGAATTATTTTTTATACCATTCAGGTATGTCTGCTTCGGGTTTTAATAGATACATGGTGGAATGTGAATTTGTTAGTCGCTAATTGTTTTGCATAAGTCGTTTTCGTTTTAATAGATACATGGTGGAATGTGAATTTGGCATATATTGCTTAGATTTAAGAATCCGGTACCGTTTTAATAGATACATGGTGGAATGTGAATGAAGGAATCACTGATCTTCCTTCGTCTTCGTCTCCGTTTTAATAGATACATGGTGGAATGTGAATGCCGAGTGTTAAGTATCTTCCGATTTCTTCCATCAGTTTTAATAGATACATGGTGGAATGTGAATGAATTACATCCGTCTCAATTTTTCGAACATGTTTCGTTTTAATAGATACATGGTGGAATGTGAATCTAGGAGATTATTCGATAGATACATTTTACAATGGAGTTTTAATAGATACATGGTGGAATGTGAATCAAGATGCATTGGTAAATTTTGATGGATATGCTAATGTTTTAATAGATACATGGTGGAATGTGAATATGCGTCTTTTGCGTTCTCCAACGCTTCTTTTGCTCGTTTTAATAGATACATGGTGGAATGTGAATACTTTTATTTCACTTGCAGATACCGTTTTACAACCGTTTTAATAGATACATGGTGGAATGTGAATTTTGAATCAACAATATCTTTTACAGATACATCCGAGTTTTAATAGATACATGGGGGAATGTGAATACAATAGTGGTTACAACTGTTGACATAACATCAAGCGTTTTAATAGATACATGGTGGAATGTGAATAAGTTGCGTGATACACCCGTACTGGCTGACCGTATCGTTTTAATAGATACATGGTGGAATGTGAATGCGGTAAAATCTATTCTGAACCTGCACTCGGTGAATCGTTTTAATAGATACATGGTGGAATGTGAATCAAATAAAAGTAGCTGGAAAAGTGTTGTATGGTGGAGTTTTAATAGATACATGGTGGAATGTGAATTACTTCAATAGATTCATCACCTGACATGCTATTCGTTTTAATAGATACATGGTGGAATGTGAATTCAAGTGATATACTTCACTCATCGTCAAGCGTTTTTTGTTTTAATAGATACATGGTGGAATGTGAATTGACAAAAATAGTAATATCTTCGCGCGGCTGATCTGTTTTAATAGATACATGGTGGAATGTGAATCAAGCATAAAAGATATTATTTTTTTTAATTTACTTGGTTTTAATAGATACATGGTGGAATGTGAATTTTCTATCGTTTGATCCATTGTCATAAATGCGAGGTGTTTTAATAGATACATGGTGGAATGTGAATTGAGTTAGCGAAAGAACTATTGAGTAGACCTGATCGTTTTAATAGATACATGGTGGAATGTGAATTATTATTATTTTATAAAGTTCCTGAAAGGAGATCAAGTTTTAATAGATACATGGTGGAATGTGAATCAAGATCATCAACCGCTATCTTAGTGGCTGTAATAGTTTTAATAGATACATGGTGGAATGTGAATCAAGATCATCAACCGCTATCTTAGTGGCTGTAATAGTTTTAATAGATACATGGTGGAATGTGAATAAATTGCCCCTAAAAATTTTGGCATTTGCGGGTATTGTTTTAATAGATACATGGTGGAATGTGAATCTAACTTCATCCGTTGACATTTGCGCCATTTTCCCAGTTTTAATAGATACATGGTGGAATGTGAATTAACCAAGCTTTAAGTTATCAAGCATGGTATAGTTCGTTTTAATAGATACATGGTGGAATGTGAATTTCTTTTCTACTAATTCTTCTATACGTTCGTCAAGTTTTAATAGATGCATGGTGGAATGTGAATAAGACATTATCAGATGCCACAAAGGAACAGATCCAGGTTTTAATAGATACATGGTGGAATGTGAATTTATAACGTAGCTGTAAATACAATAACAAATATCAGTTTTAATAGATATATAGTGTGGAATGATAACAAAGAAAATATAATTAACATAAAAGGGGAAAAAATAAAATGAAACAAGGAGAACAGGAAGCGAAGGAGATTTTACAATTAAAAGGCTATATATTTGACAATCAATATTATGATGATAATTCAAGTAAGAGTATGCCTGATCTAAAATTTCAAGGAGGAAATTATTTAGAAGTAACACATACGCAACATAATAATAAAATAGCAAAATCTCCAACACAATTTGATAGATTATCTATTAGAGAGAAAACGGAGAAATTACAGGAAATAAGTGAAGCGCAAATGCGTTTTATTGCATTGGATTATGAAAGAAATATCGATGGTTCATTTACAGAAGAAGGAAAATGTCAATTCGATAAAGATAAACGACTTCTTGCGAAAAGTTTTAATTACAAAGATGGGCAGCCCTCAGAATTTAAATCGGATATACCAGTGATAGAAGCTGATATAGATAATATTATTGCGGGAATAAAGAAAAAGGAAAAATTACATCCTAAAGGGGATACGGACTTGTTTATATTTGTTTTAGATGATGAATTTGATTGTATGGAACATCTGTTAAAAACAAAAGAAAGAAACGGTGTTACGGATTATTTTCTTAGGGTTATAGAGAAATCACCATTTGAAAAGGTGTTTATATGTGAATGGGATTTTGAGAAGCAGTGCTATATAAAGGAGAATCCCAGACTGATTTGCTATACAACCATAAAAGAACAAGAAGTAAGCTATATAGATATATGCAGTTATAAATTATATGAGAATTTAATAAGACCATATAGATACAAATACAAATGTAACACTGAGATCAAAAAGTAGTAGCACATGTACATCCTCCCCCCACCACAGCCTTACTTACCACATCCCCTATATGCTATTCGGATTCTGTGGTGGGGAGAGCTTTGTTCTGGTTCCTTTTTGTTACATGCTAGAATGTCTTCTGCAGAAATTCTGCATGCGATTTATAGTAGCGATAGTATTCGGTACCCTTTTCCTGACCATACTTGGTCACGAAGAGGTTGTGAATTTCCCGAAGGTTTGCTTTATGCGGGTATAGTTTTTTATAGAAATCATCAATGAGAGCAATACCGGCATTAGAGTAAACAATCGATAAGAATTTACGGTATTTTGTTTTCTTTTGCCAGTTGACCTTTGGTATCTCGTAGGATGAACTCTTTACTATACCATAGATATAACTTCCTTTTTCCTGACCGTAGATTGATATAAGTATGTTGTGGATGGCGGATAGATTACTTTTCCCGACACAGGAAAGTAATGTATCGACCTGTTCCTTATCATACAGCGGCGTAGATACAGCTTCTGGAATAGCAGCCTGTTTATCAATCTTAGCAGAAACAGCAATTTTGACAGGATTCGTAGCGGGAGTGGCTTCTACGATCACGTCCGGCTTTAGATTTTCTGCCTTTATTACTGAATCATCAATACTTTCCGGTACTGCAGTAAAAGCTGGAATTGCAGGAAGCATTGGCTTTTGTACAGATAGTTCATTTGCCAGTGTGTGGAAAATGGAGGGAGCCTTGCGGCATACATGGTATCCGCGTTCCGTCCAGAAATGTACCACGCTGTCAAAACCTTTATCTTTTGAAACAATGATGAGGTTGTCGTCCGGATTTTTAACTGTATACGAACCAAGGTAGGTTACAAGTTGAAAATCTAAGGCATTATCAGTTCCGTTTTCACAGAGGATGAACTCAGGTTCAAAAGGGGACTGTTTCAATGCGACAACATTTGCATAGGACATGTTAGGAGACTTGTCGGTGTAGAATACAAGGATACAGTCATCGTCATTCAGATAATCAAATAGTTGTATCCATGAATCACCGACATTCTCACTATCTACAAAAAATATATTTCTCATGATCACCTCGTTTAACCAGAACAAAATAAGTATAGCATATAATTATATCTAACTGAACAAGAAAATGTCGACATAAATGTCGGCAAAAAAACACCTCCACCCTACAGTAGTTTCATATACAATACATTTCAGAAATTCTGTCTTGTATCATATAACCACCATGGAGCAGAGGTGCTTTATATTATGCGGTTATTTAATGGATCGCTTCTGAATTCATAACAGTCTTAGCTGTACCGGCATAAGGGTAAGCCCAGAGGAAGCTGCTTATTCCTCCATAAGTAACATCCATATTCAGTTCATAGGACTCTACATTTTTGAGATTCTTAATCTTTACATCTTGTGTAGCCCGAACCTTGAGCCGGAGTGTTTCGTTTGCCTTAAGGGTCAGACTCTGATTGCTTTTGTATTTCTTCCAGGTGCCATCACCCTTGCGATAGGAAATGATATCAACACCTGTTTCAATGGTCGAACCATCGTCCAGCTCAATCGTCAGTACAGCATTGTCATATAATTTTAATGTGTCATTATAGGCTTTGCTGGTAATCTTATATACTGTTTCGTTATCAGCACATTTTACCCTGTTGTCAAATTTGAACGTATATTTACCGCTTCGGTTTGTTGCAGATATCTGTTCGTAGTCCGTAAAAGCACTGTAATATTTCTTCTTGCCGACTTTAAGATAAGTTCTGACCTTGTAGCGATATGTCTTACCCGCTTTTACGGTTTTGTCTTTATAGCTCAGGCTGGTTACACTTTTTTTTGTTGTTGCGATTTTTTTGTAACCTGAGATTCCCATTTCTTTCCGGTAGATTTCATATCCGGTTGGAAGTACGCCGCCTGAACTGTATAATTTCAGCATGATCGACTTTGGGCTTCTTGGGGCTTCTGCAAACTGGTATTCGTCAAATGAACATGTCAGTCCGGTATAGGCAGATTCTGGAACTCCGGTTTTAATTACACATTTTTTATTCTTATAGCCACGAACCATGTAGCTGTAAGTTTTCTCTGTTTTTAATTTCTTGTCGGTGTAACTTTTCTTCTTGCCGGAGATGGTTGCTACCACCTTATATTTGCCGACATTTCCGTTTTTGTTTTCTGTGGCACGATAGATTTTATACTGAGTAACTCCTTTTTGTGCTTTCCATGTTATTTTTACCGAGGTCATCGATGTAGCGGTTGCCTTTATTTCAAGATAGCCACTGGCTTTTGCTGCCGGCATGCTTGTAAACATGAGCTCCCCGATCATAACAAACATGAGTATGAGACTGATAATCTTTTTGTTCATAACCTTCAACTCCTTTCTTTGTCCGATATACACAGTTTATATTTGATTTATTTTTATGTTCAGCCTGTGACTGGTGGACTATATCTTGTAATATGACATACACGAGTCTTTCGTAATGAGATGCATATTGTCAGTAAATACGGGTGCCTGTTTGAGCCGAAGGCGAGTTGGCACAGGAGTATTTACGAAAAAGACATATGCATCGAATAGAAAATGAAGTGTGTCATTTACAAGATGTAGTCCACCGGTTAAAGGCTGAATATAAAAGATAAACTTTATACCTGTATACACGGTCTCCATAACCCTAAATTCCGACACATCATTCGCTTGATGTGCTTATATAAATTATACCATATACATATGCTGTTTCGGTACTGAAAGATTATCGTCAAAATGACGAAAAACCTAAGGGATTATACGTAATGCGGATGCATTAAACATGCCGCATATTCCGGCAAGATTCTATGATGAAGCTTGCTGATGAATTGCGGCATGTTGATATAAAAATAGAATTGTTAAAGATATAAAAATTCATTCAGAGAGAGTTGCTGTTTGATAAAACGACTTACCCTTCAATCCCTTTCATAGTGAGCTGGATTCGTTTCTTTGCAAGATCCACGCCCATAACCTTAACTGTTACGATATCACCGACACTTACAACATCCAATGGGTGCTTGATGAATTTATCCGACATCTGAGAGATATGAACCAGACCGTCCTGATGAACACCGATATCTACAAATGCACCGAAGTCGATTACATTACGGACTGTGCCCTTTAAGATCATGCCTTCCTTTAAGTCCTTCATTTCAAGGATGTCCCCACGCAGGATCGGCTGTGGCATTTCACTTCGAGGATCTCTTGCAGGTTTTTCCAGCTCTTTTACAAGGTCGGTAACTGTTACGGTTCCGACGCCCAGTTCTTTTGCGAGTGCTTTGATATCGCCTGCGGCTTTTGTGATACCCTTTAACTGACCGGATGCAAGATCATCCATGGAATATCCGAGATGCCGGATCAGTGTTTCGGCAATCTCGTAGCTTTCCGGATGGACAGAGGTAGCATCAAGCGGATTTGTACCACCAGTGATCCTCATAAATCCGGCACACTGTTCAAAGGCTTTCGGACCAAGCTTTGCAACCTTTAACAGTTCTTTTCTATTTGTAAAGCGACCGTTTGCTTCACGGTAATCTATGATATTCTTTGCCAGTGTTTTTGTAATACCCGAGATATGCTCCATCAGAGGAGCAGAAGCTGTGTTTAAATCAACACCGACCTGGTTTACAGAATCTTCGACAACAGCGTCTAACGCTTCTGTCAGCTTCTTCTGGTTCATATCGTGCTGGTACTGACCGACACCGATCGCTTTCGGATCGATCTTGACCAGCTCAGCAAGCGGATCCTGAAGTCTTCTTGCGATTGAAGCGGCGCTACGCTGACCGACATCAAAGCTTGGAAATTCTTCTGTTGCAAGCTTGCTTGCCGAGTAGACGGATGCTCCGGCTTCATTTACGATTACATACTGAACCTTTGTATCCAGCTCATGGATAAGATCGGCAATGATCGCCTCGGACTCGCGGGAAGCGGTTCCGTTCCCGACAGAGATCAGCGAGATGTTATATTTTTTGATCAGATCCTTTAAGATCTTCTTTGATTCTTCCACCTTATTCTGAGGAGCAGTCGGGTAGATGACTTTTGTAGTGAGTACCTTTCCCGTTGCATCAACGACTGCCAGCTTACATCCGGTACGGAATGCAGGATCCCAGCCAAGTACGACATGGCCGTTGATCGGTGGCTGCATTAAGAGCTGTTTTAAATTACTGCCGAATACTTTGATCGCACCATCTTCGGCAGCTTCGGTCAGACTGCTTCGGATATCACGTTCAATGGATGGAGCGATCAGACGTTCGTAGCTGTCGGCAATCGCGTCTTTTAAGATGTCATTTGTATTCGGATTATCCCGTACAACCACTTCATGGATCAGATAACCGATGATCTCGTCGGCCGGTGCGTCGATCTTAACGGAGAGAAATTTTTCCTTTTCACCACGATTAATGGCGAGTGTACGATATCCGGTCATCTTGCGGACGGGAGTGCTGAAATCATAATACATTTCATATACGGATTCTGCTTCCGGATCTTTTGCGGTAGTTATAAGAACTCCCTTATCCATTGTTCGGTTTCGTATCTCGGTTCGATATTCTGCATTATCCGAAATGGATTCTGCGATAATGTCCATAGCTCCTGCAATTGCTTCTTCAGGGGAGTGAACTTCTTTTTCTTCTGATACATAGGCGAGGGCTTCTTCCGTGATCGGCTTATTTGTCATTTGCAGGGAGATGATATTTGCAAGCCCTGTAAGTCCCTTGCTCTGTGCGATCGTGGCACGAGTCTTTCTCTTTGGCTTATATGGGCGGTACAGATCCTCGACAGCTACCAGAGTTTCGGCAGCCAGAATGGACTGCTTCAGTTCGTCGGTCAGCATGCCTTGTTCTTCAATCGTAGCAATGACCTTTTCTTTTCGTTCTTCCAGTCCTCTGAGGTAAGTAAGACGTTCATCCAGAGTACGAAGCTGCTCATCGTTTAAAGAACCGGTAGCTTCTTTTCTGTATCGTGCAATAAAAGGGATAGTGTTTCCCTCATCTATCAGTTTAACGGCAGCGGCTACCTGCTCCTGCCGGCACATAAGTTCCTGACTGATCTTCAAAATAATATCCATAATCGTGAAACCTCTTTCTTAATTTGTATCATTCACCGTAACAGGAAATGCCATGTATATAATGTGTGTTCTGATGCGGATCTGGTGATACGAGAACAACCGAATATAGTGCAATGACATATATTGTGCGTTCGAGTCCGCTTACTGCAACCCGTACAGACAGGTTGGGACATTGTATAGTTGCATATTACGGTAAAGCAGAATCTAGTATATGCGAAATTTCGGCAGGATTCAAGCATGGAGACAGACAAATTATGGAAAAGTACAAAACAGAAAAACGCAGCAGATGTAAAAATGAAGTATCTATAAAATGACAGATTCGCTGGAAAGATATGTGCGGCTGTGTTATACTGAAACAGACACAAGGTGCGGGTGTACATGTCCGGTTATATCTAAAAAATGCCCCGAGGGTATGGAATGGAGCAGAACATGCAGGGTTTTACAAATACAGCAGACAGAGATGAAACAGTTTCTTATATAGAAGATGGCAGTTGTCAGCCAGATCGTGTTGAGACTGCGATGGCATTTGCGAAGCGATGTCATCAGGGACAGACGCGCCTTGGCAGAGATGGCAAAGTGCCGTATTATGATGAACATATTCTTGGCGTTTATCATATATTAAGAGACGAATGTCATGTAGAGGATGAAACTGTACTTGTAGCTGCATTACTGCATGATACGGTAGAAGATACGGACTGTACATTTGAAGATATTGAACAGATCTTTGGTACGGATATCAGGGATCATGTATATTTATTAAGTAAACTCGAAGGAGAGACCTTCTCCGACTATTCAAAACGTCTATTTGACCACGCTCCGGCACAGGTGGTCATGATCAAGCTTGCAGACAGACTGCATAATCTAAGAACTATCCTTTTTGTATCCAATCGCAAATGGATCCAGAGAAAAGTAAATCAGACTTATACCGATATCCTTGACCGGTTAGAGCAGGTAAAAGACAATCTCGGAGAGGACTATGCTTCCGAGATATCTATGTTAAAAGATAAAATTATCGAACAGCTTGCTGTTGTTCAGGCAGAACTGGATAAGAAGCGGGAGACAATTCAATAATACCGATTTCTCCGTCCGTCGGACTTTCGAAACCGTACAGCTATTCGCACTCCGGGCTATTCGCCCTTCTTACTCATATCTGTTTATCTGCCAAATAAATAAGCAACGTTGTCTTTATACAGACACGTTGCTTATTTGCTTGGTAGATTTATTGTCATATGTTTTCAATCTGCCAGTCGATCGGTTCAACACCGTGCTCGATCAGGAAGTTGTTCGTTTTGCTGAAGGGCTTGCTTCCCCAGAATCCACGATAGACCGATAACGGACTTGGATGCGGAGCTTTTAAGATCAGATGGTTCGGATTGTTTAACATCGAAGCTTTTCTTTGCGCATACGAGCCCCATAAGATGAATACGATCGGGCGATCCTGACGGTTTAAGATCTCCATGCAGGCGTCTGTAAATTGTTCCCAGCCATGTCCTTGATGAGAATTCGCCTGATGTGCCCGTACGGTCAGAACAGCATTTAACATAAGGACACCCTGCTCCGCCCATTTAACGAGATAACCATTATTTGGAATATAGCAGCCAAGGTCATCGTGAAGCTCCTGATAAATATTGGCAAGAGAAGGCGGGATATCGACTCCCGGCTTTACACTGAAGCTCAGGCCATGCGCCTGACCTACATTATGGTAGGGATCCTGACCGATAATGACACATTTGACCTTTGACAATGGTGTCAGATGAAATGCATTGAATATATCATCGGCAGGTGGAAAGATTTCTCTTGTGGCATATTCATGTCCGACAAAATTAAACAGTTCTTTATAATATTCTTTTTTATATTCGGGCTTCAGTTCCGGAGCCCAGTCATTTGAAATAGCTGGCATAATTCAGACTCCTTATCTATAGTGTAAAGGATACGTTTTTCATTTCGGGACGACATGCTGCATTCTGAAAATGAAAAGAGCATCCTATGTGTTCGTTTAAAAACAGTGTAACATAAACAATATTTAATGTAAATTTTAAGGCGTAATTTTACTCTGAAACATTGTCAGGTGAGAGACTTTGTGGTATCATCTTTTCAAATGAAATTTTTGCAGAAGGGGTGCTGAAAATGGAGAAAGCATATAAGACAATGAAAACTTCAGGCGCAATAAATATTGCATTAGGCGTAGTCGTTCTGGTGCTTGGACTTGCATCCGGTATATTGATGATCGCATCGGGCGGTTGTCTCTTGAAGAACAAACGTCATATTGTATGGTAGGAATGACAATCCTTTGCACGCGGGTACAGGAAGAACAGTTACCGCGTGCATATTTTTCTGCAAAAATGGGGTTGACAGACAGCGAGACACTGTGTTAAAGTCGATACAGATAATACGATGAAGAGGAATAGTAGAATCTATGAAGCATTCAGAGAGTTGTCGGTTGGTGTGAGACAGCAGTGGAACAGATTTGAACTCGCCTCAGAGTAGCCCGCTGAAAGGAAGTAGGATGGGATGGAGCCTGACCATTATAGCAGGAGGATATAAGAGATTCATATCTGTATCTGTAACGAGAGCATACAACATGTATGAAATAGAGTGGTACCGCGTATAACTTACGTCTCTATAGGTGATGAGATGTAGGTTTTTTTATTGCCATATTTTATGTAATATATGAATAGAAGAACAAAAGCCGTTACAGGAGCTTATACAGAAAACAGAAACAGGAGGTTAAACATGAAGAATTTTGAGCATTACAAAAGAGGCTATTATATGCCACCGGAAAAGTCTGTAAAATGGGTAGAAAAAGAGTATATTGATAAGGCACCGATCTGGTGTAGTGTAGATTTAAGAGACGGTAATCAGGCACTGATCGTTCCAATGAATCTGGATGAGAAACTGGAGTTCTTCAAAGAACTTGTACGGATCGGTTTCAAAGAGATCGAGATTGGTTTCCCTGCAGCATCGGAAACAGAATATGAGTTCTGCCGTACCCTGATTGAGAAGAATATGATACCGGATGATGTAACCATTCAGGTGCTGACACAGGCAAGACCGCATATCATTAAGAAAACATTTGAAGCAATTGACGGCGCAAAGCATGCGATCGTTCACCTGTATAATTCGACATCCTATGCACAGAGAACACAGGTATTTAAGAAATCAAAAGAAGAGATCTTACAGCTTGCGGTTGATGGGGCAAAATTGTTGAACCAGATGGCAGAAGAGCACGGAGTAAATTATCCGTTTGAGTATTCACCGGAGAGCTTTACCGGAACAGAGATTGACTATGCATTGGACGTATGTAATGCAGTTATCAAAGAATGGAAGCCTACTCCGGATCGTAAGGTTATTATTAACCTTCCTGCAACTGTAGAAATGTCACTTCCGCATGTGTATGCAAGCCAGATTGAGTACATGAGTGAACATTTGATTGACAGAGAAAATGTTATCCTGTCCTTACATCCGCATAATGACCGTGGATGTGGCGTAGCAGATGCAGAGCTTGGTATTCTTGCAGGTGCAGACAGAATCGAAGGAACTTTATTTGGAAATGGTGAGAGAACCGGTAATGTAGATATCATCACACTTGCGATGAATATGTTCACACATGGAGTAGATCCTGAACTTGATCTGTCTGATATTCCAAAGCTGACAGAATTATATGAACGCGTAACAAATATGCATGTATATGAGCGTTCTCCGTATACGGGAAAATTAGTCTTTGCAGCATTTTCAGGTTCTCATCAGGATGCGATAGCAAAGGGTATGAAGTACAGAAAGGATCAGGGAGATGGTATGTGGACAGTACCATATCTTCCACTGAATCCGGAAGATATCGGAAGAAAATATGATGGAGATGTTATCCGTATCAACAGTCAGTCAGGAAAGGGAGGTATCGGTTATATTCTCCAGTCCAAGTACGGTTTTGACCTTCCGCCAAAATTCCGTGAGGATCTTGGTTATACAGTTAAAGATGTATCTGATAAGGCACATAAGGAATTATCCGCTACCGAAGTTTTGGATATTTTCCAGAGTACATATGTCAATATAGAAAATCCTGTTCGGATGTTGGAGTGCCATTTCGTTCAGGGAGATGGAATCTCAACTGAGATCACGATCATGAAATATGGCGAAAAGAAAGTATATCATGGTAAAGGAAATGGTCGTCTGGATGCTGTCAGTAATGCAATTAAGAAGCATTTTGACATTGACTTCAAGATCATCTGCTATGAGGAGCATGCATTACAGGTAGGCTCTAACTCACAGGCAGTCGCTTATGTAGGTCTGGAAGGAAAAGACGGAACAGTTACCTGGGGTGCAGGCATTAAGGATGATATTATTGATGCATCTGTATATGCTTTAATCTCAGCAATCAATAGAACAGGCGTGTTATAATAAATAAAAAGCCATTCAGCCGGTATAATAATAGTATCGGTTGGATGGCTTTTTATTTTAGTGCTTTTGAAAAAATTATGAAGTTTGGCTCAGCTTTTTATAGCAGTAGCCGATGATATCTTTTCGGGTTACGATACCGATGAATTTGTTGTGGTCGTCTACTACAGGAACGAAGTTCTGTGCCATCGCACGGGCGATCAGATCTTCCATATTTGAGTTGATTGATACGGAAGCATATTCGAATTTTTTCGGAATGTCGGACAAACGGATATCTTCGGATTTGGACAGATGGTTCAATCCGTTTTTCTTGCAGAACCAGAGGATATCACCCTCGGTGATTGTTCCGACATATTCGCCGTTATCCGACAGAATCGGGATTGCTGAATAGCGATGGATCTCCATCTTTTCAAGAATCTGTCTTAAAGTAAATGTGCTTTCTATAAATGCAACCTCGCTCTTAGGAGTCAGAAAAAATAAAATATTCATAGGTCAGGGAAAATCCTCCTTTATGTAAAATATAACTTTGTATTATTGGTGATCAGCGGCAATGGTTTATTATTCGTGCCTGTATCTATTATAGAAGATGTCGACAGGGTTTGCAATTTACATTCTCTTAATTTTGTTTGAAAAAAGTGTGACAGATTTCAGAAAGAACATAGAAAAAACTTCGGGTTGTTTAATAAGGTGTTATTTGTTAAAATAAATATAAGTGTAGGCTTGTGCGTGCACATTTACAGACAGGAGGAAAGCTATGGCTGCGGATAACGTATATGATGAAGACCAGGAATACCTGATCGAAGCGCGTGATACAATCTCCGAATTAGAAGATTTAAAAGATAAGCTGGAGGAGATCAAGCTGCTCCAGAAGAAGAATAAACGGGCTATCGTCCGGGAAGAACGGGCAACCGGTGATGAGATCAGTGCCACATTAAAAAAAAGAAAAGAACAGATCGCTGCAAGCTATGACAGACAGATCGATGTAAATAATTCTAAGATCCGTCAGGTGCAGACGAAGAAGGATAAAAAGAAAAGCCAGAGAATGGAAGATCGGATCAATAAGGAGACGGCAGATATCCGGGAGGAGAATCGTCAGCTGAATGCGGCTATCAAGACTTTATTCAAAAAGAATCATGTTCCGGCCTTTTGTAATACGAAGATGTATTATTGCCTGTTTTCCCCCAAAGGCATGAGTGAATTTCTTGAGCTGCTTGTAATTCTTTTGGTTGCATGCGGAGGAATTCCGGCAGCAGTGATTGCGATTTTAATGAATACAAAGTTCAAGACAGGAAACCATACTGCAATGTGTGTACTGATTGCAGCACTGATCATAATTACTGAGTTTATTATTTATTTCATTGTATTTAATCTGACAAAGGTGAAACATAGAGATTTGATCCGGGAGGGAAGAAGAACCCGCGATAAGATCATAGCCAATGAGAAGGCTGTAAAAGCGATCAAGAATTCAATTGCAAAGGATAAGGATGAGAGCATTTACAGACTGGGTAAATATGATAAAAAGATTCAGGAGTTAGAAGATGCGGGTGGAGTGATCAGTGATGAAAAACTGGATGCGCTTCGTACCTTCGAGAAAGAAACCAAACAGTTGATTACGGATGAGATCACCGGACGCAGAAAAGAGAAAATGGATCGATTGAAATCCGAACGTGATACACTGGAAAATGATTTCGGTGATACGCAGAAGAAGATATCCGAATATGAGCTTATGATCACGAACAAATATGAAACATATCTCGGAAAGGACTTTTGTACAGAAGAAAAATTATCTGATCTGATCTCAATCATGGAAGAAGGATCAGCAAGTACAGTAGCTGAGGCTATCAAAGTTTATAAAGGAGATGACAGATGATGATCGGCATAGACGAGTGCTCTTCCAATGTATTCGGCCATCTGTTTAACTGTATATAATCGGGTATTCTGGAGTAGATTTGCTCCGGCATTCCCGGAGAGATTAACGATTCCGGTAATAGACATATCGCCTATTGCCGGAAGTTTTTTGTTTACACCTTTTCCCGGAAACAGGTGGGAGTTCGTGATCGTAACCATTCCCATATCTTTGGACATGCCAAGAGATGCATCTACGGCGATTACAAAAGGATCGTCAAAATCTTCGTAGATATGGTCGATCGTATCACGGATATTAAGTGCATGAACCGGATATTCCAGTGTTCCCGCAACCTGATAGGCGGTATCGTGTGCAAGGATGTAGTCGCCGACCAGAGGACCGAGTGCATCTCCGGTAGCGCGGTCTGTTCCGATGCAGATTACGATTATATCCTTGCCATAACCTTCCATATCATGGATTAATTCTACGATCCGGTTACCTAGCTCGTGACAGGTATGGCTTCGGGCCGGATTGAAGTATTCGGTTTTCCGTTTTTTTACTTTCTTACTGATATTCATAAACACCTTCCCAAAAATATATCTTACTATAAAGTATTACCCGGATTGATAAAGTTTACACAAAACCGAAAAATAAAATGTCGAAATACTCAAAAAGAAAAAATATAGATTGCCATATATGTTGACAAAATTTGATAAGTACAGACTTTCCCAAATGCTATTATCAGAACAAATCTAAAAAGAGTGCTTTCGGAATGAGCCGGAGCCAATAATAATTATGGGGGAGTGTAATCATGATAGAGATCGTGTATGACAAGACTACAGCGGAGAAAAACGGAAAAAATGAAATGCATTACAAAATGCCGAAAAATATCAGACAGATAGGAAATGCTCCGGATAAGAAGAAAATATACATAGAAGATTATGTAATGACATTTCTGCGTAAGATCGCAGAGCCGGGTAATACGACCTCTCGGGGAGCTATCCTGCTTGGAGAGTACTTTAAAGATGGTGATACGGAGACGTTATTTATCAGTGGAGCGGTAGAGGCACAGAATCTGGAATTTGATGTGGATCAGATCAAATTTGATGATCATATTTGGAGCGGGCTTTATGCGGAGATCAACAAATATTTTGAAAATCTGTCAGTTGTCGGATGGTTTCTTTCGCGCATGGGATTTTCCACAGATATCAATGAAAAAATCACAAGACTGCATCTGGAGAATTTCAGGGGAAGGGATAAGGTGTTGTTTGTCATGGATTCCTTAGAATGTGATGATGCTTTTTATGTGTGTGAGAAAAATCACTTGATGCGGCAACGGGGATATTATATATATTATGTTCGAAATGAAGCTATGCAGAATTATATTATCAGCCGCAAAAACATGACGACGGAGGACAAGGATCAGGCGACACTGCGAAAAGATGCAGAGCTTGTAAAGAATTTTCAGACAATGCGAGGCGAATCCCAAAAGAAAGAAAAAAATCAGAAAAGTAAGTCTTATGTAAAATATGCAGTTGCGTCTTTTGCGGCTGTATTTGCATTATCGATGGGAGTTGTTGTATCGGGGAACTATGATAAGATGAAAGATATAGAGTCAACGATACGAAAGATGGAATTGCAAAATGATGATTCAGATGTACAGGTATTTTCAAACAGCAATACGGAACAGACGGTCTATACAAAAGATGTCGGGCAGGAGAATGCCGAAGATGGAAGAGAAGCTGCTTCGACAGTATCTTCTGAAATCGAGACAAAAGATGAAAATACGGAAAAAGACAGTAGCGGAACGAAGAATGAGGAAATGGGGCAGAATACCGTAGAAACCACGAGCACAGGAACAGAAGAGGTATCTACACAGGAAACAATGTCCAATGAAGCCGTTGAGTATTATACAATTGAAGAAGGAGATACGCTCATGAGTATATCATTAAAAATGTACAAGTCTCCCAATTATGTAGATGCATTGATGAATGCCAACGGAATAAAAGAAGGAGATACTATCTATCCGGGAGAAAAAATAGCTATTCCATCTGTAAACTAAAGATGTTATACTATCCACGAAAGAAAATTCCATAAAGTGACAGAGGTAACATATGGCAAAGGAAATAGAAGAAAAAAAGAACCGCAGAAAGTTTTTCGCACATGTAAAGACAAAACGGACGGCGAAGAGAGAACAGATAGATGACGAGAACAGCAATGTAATAGAGGTAACACCGGGAATTTCCGCAAGGGTAAAAGTCCTTATTGTGATATTGGTGATCTTAATTGCAGCGGTTGTGATTGTATCTGTGAGAAGATATATTAACACAAGAGAATATCAGGGATATAATGTAGTGTCGTCTGTAGAAACGAATGGAGATAATATTGCAGATTACATCATGTTCAGTGATAATGTATTAAAAGTGACCAAAGATGGTGTGGCATATATTGATGCCACCGGAAATACCGTCTGGGACTGCAGCTATGCAATGAAGATGCCTCAAGCTGTTGTAAATGGAGATTATGCGGCTGTGGCCGATATGAACGGACGAGATGTATATGTATTTAATAAATCAGGAAAGGTCAGTAATCAGACACTGAATTATGATATTACAAATATTGATATTGCCTCACAGGGAGTATATGTTGTGATCCTGTCAGGCGAAAATGAGAATTATATCAATGCATATGATAAAGACAGTAAAGAGATCTATGAGATGAAGACATCTATAGAAAATAGTGGTTATCCGCTCGATATTGCCGTATCGGACGATGGGCAGAAGTTATTTACCAGTTATGTAAAGGTGGATGGAACAACAGTACCGGATTATCTTGCGGCATATAATTTTGGCTCGGTAGGACAAAACGAGAATGCTGACCGATTAATGGGTGGTTTTACTTTTGATGATACGATCTTTCCATATGTAGATTTTATAGATAATGACACGATTGCCTGCTTTGGAGATGATAGAATCGTGATCTATTCCATGAATGAAAAACCGAGTGAGAAAGCAGAGATAAGTCTGGATGGCAGAGAGATGTTAGGTGTATTTGCAAATTCCCACTATGTAGGCTATATATCTGCGAATGCAGATACCACCGCGGGAAGATACCATATCTATATATATGATACAAATGGTAAATTGACCGCAGAGGCAGACTATAACAATACATTTTCAAAAATATATGCAACGGAAGATGAATTGATTATTGCGGGAGAATTCGACTGCAGCATTTACTATCTGAATGGTGCAAAGAAATTTTCTACGACATTCCGAAAGAATCTGATCGATATTGTTCCGTCGGGCAATAAATTAGAATATATCGCAATATTTGAAAATGAAACAACGATTATAAAACTTACCATGAAGAATGAGAAGGAAAACAAATGAATTTATTAGTCCTGGGAATAGCGGCATTTATGTTGCTGTTTATGTTACGTGGATACAGGATTGGATTATTTAAGAGTGCTGCCGGTGCAATTGGAATTGTGCTGGCAGTATTCTTAACTGCGCTTTTGTATCCGGGTGTTAACAAATTGTTGTGTGAACAGACAACATTAGATGAAACCATTAAAAATAACATAATAAAAAAATTTGAGCTTCCGCAGGAGACGGAAGAAATCACCAGGAATCAGGAAATTGAACTGATCGATAAACTTGATCTTCCGGCAGGAGTCAGAGACTGGCTGATAGAGAATTGTAACGGGGAGCAGTATTTAGAAACAGGTGTAAACAATGTCTGCGGTTATATTGCCGAAACCTTGACTGCCATGGTTATGCGTGGCATTTCGTATGTACTTACATTTTTTATTTTATCTTTGTGTATTCATATTTTAATTACAGTTCTGGATGTGGCAAGTTATATTCCAATCGTAAAAGGAATTAATAAAGCGGGTGGAATTTTATTTGGTGCAGGACAGGCATTGCTGTTTGTCTGGATATTTATGGGGATTGTAACACTTCTTTCAACATTTAACTGGGCGTTGCAAGTGATGAAAATGATCGATGAAAGTTCACTTTTGACATGGATATACAAAAAAGACATTTTTTTGAAAATAATAGTTGACATCTTGGAAAAGATTTAGTATAGTATCACTTGCTGGTCGCGAGAACAGCTTGAACAACAAAAAAGATTGAAAATAATCGAAAAAAGTTGTTGACAAACATTAACGATATGTGTTAATATACCGGAGTTGCTGTTCAAGACGGCAACAAACAACGACAAATGATTTCATGATGATCTCATCTGGAAAACATGCAGAACATCAAAAAAGAAATTAAAAAAGTTGTTGACAAAGAACACTGAATGTGATA